>Ga0102593_1000113_pt1 | contig 212184 bp, 219 predicted proteins | sample AraplaCol_mMS_r2_2_FD_76862 | JGI IMG/M metagenome (GOLD analysis project Ga0102593, IMG submission 76862) | Arabidopsis root microbial communities from North Carolina, USA - plate scrape MF_Col_mMS_r2 (SPADES assembly) (version 2) | ecosystem: Host-associated > Plants > Roots > Endosphere...
GCGTCGGCGCCACGCTGCAGGATCTGAACTTCTGGATCCTCAACGACATCATCTGGCGCAAGACCAACCCGATGCCGAATTTCAAGGGCCGCCGTTTCCAGAACGCCCATGAGACGATGATCTGGGCAAGCCCCAACGCCAAGGCGAAGGGCTATACCTTCAACTATGACGCGATGAAGGCCGCCAATGACGATGTGCAGATGCGTTCCGACTGGCTTTTCCCGATCTGCAACGGCGGTGAACGGCTGAAGGGCGATGACGGCAAGAAGGTGCATCCGACGCAGAAGCCGGAAGCGCTGCTTGCCCGGGTCATCATGGCCTCGACGCGGCCCGGCGATATCGTGCTCGATCCCTTCTTTGGCTCCGGAACGACGGGCGCCGTCGCCAAGCGTCTTGGCCGTCACTTCGTCGGCATTGAGCGCGAGCAGGATTATATCGACGCGGCCTCGGCCCGCATCGCCGCCGTCGAGCCGCTCGGCAAGGCGGAACTGACAGTCATGACGGGCAAGAAGGCTGAAGTCCGCGTGGCCTTCAACGTGCTCGTCGAAAGCGGTCTCATCAAGCCGGGTCAGGTTCTGACCGACGCCAAGCGCCGCTACAGCGCCATCGTACGTGCCGACGGCACAGTAGCCTCAGGCGGCGAGGCCGGCTCCATTCATCGTCTCGGCGCCAAGGTGCAGGGTCTCGATGCATGCAACGGATGGACTTTCTGGCACTTCGAAGACGGGCAATCCCTGCGTCCGATCGACGATCTCAGGTCCGTCATCCGCAGTGATCTGGCGAAGGTGGAGTGAGCAGCGCCTCTGACAGATCGAAATACCTTCTTCCGATTTCCCTCCAGTTGCGGGAGAAGGCCAAGGCGCCCGGAGTTCGAGCTCCGGGCGTCCTCTATTCAGAAACCCTGTTTCAAAAGTCCTGATAGTCGGTGACGTCGACGCGTGTGATGCGGCCTTCCGCATTGAAGGTGATCGTCTCCTCGCCTTCGCGGATCAGGGGCTTGCCGGTCTGGCTGTGGGTGGCGCGAAGCGACCAGACCGCGCGGCCGGATTGGGCCGTCAGCCTTTCCACCAGCGAATTTTCCGCCGTCTGATCGGGATAGTCGTCGAAATATCTCCTGAAGGCGGCCATGATTTCGTCGCGGCCGGCAAGGCTGCCGACGCCGTTCGAGACGTAGGTCGCGTCCTCGGCGAAATAGGCCTCGATCGCGGGAAAATCGAGGGCGTTGATCGCGGCATGAAAGCGTTCGATTTCTTCTGCGGGGTCGAAAGCCATGGGTCTCAGACCTTCAATCCGTAAGCGGCGAGATCGCTGCGCAGCTTTTCCGCGCCTGAAAAGAGCAGGGCATTCCAGCCGGCAGCCTTGGCGCCTTCGACATTGGCCGGTGCGTCATCGATGAAGATCGTCGCGGCCGGATCGAGGCCGAATGTTTTCGTATGCGTCTCGTAGATCGCGATATCCGGCTTGATCAGGCCGACATCGCCGGAAACGGTGACGCCGCGCGGCTTGGTCAGGAAGGGAAAGCGTTGCTGCGCCTCGCGGAAAGTATCGGAGGCGAAGTTGGTAAGCATCGTCACGTCGCGGCCCTCGGCGATCAGCCTTTCCATGATGGCAACGCTGTCCTCATAGGCATGCGGCACCATCTCGTGCCAATATTTGCGGAAGGCGCGGATATGCTCTTCGCGGGCAGGGTGCGCTTCGATCAGCAGCGCTTCGGCCTCCGCCCAGGTGCGGCCGCGGTCCTGCTCGATGTTCCAGTCGTGGGTGCAGATGTTGGCGAAGAACCAATTGCGCTCGGTCTCATCAGGGATGAGGCGGGTGAAGGGAAGATGCGGATCGTAATGAATAAGGACTTTGCCGATATCAAAAACGATATGCTGTATGTCGGTCGTCATGGTCATCCTTTGGATGTTTTGAACGCGAGAGGAATAGCCGTTGCGATCGCTTTTTTCATGACTGTCGGCAAGGCCTGCGCTTCAAGATTTGTAACCGGTTCCCACCATCCGTCATTCGTGCCGACCTTGGCGGCGATTGCCGCGCGCCAGATCGAAAGCCTGAGCTCGAAATGGGTGAAGACATGGATGACGGTGCCGCAAGCCTGCCAGGCGGCATCGAAGGGAGCGGCTTCGGCGGAGGTTTCGCCGTCGATGCGCGCCGTCCACGCCGTCGTCGGCACTTCGGTCATGCCGCCGAGCAGGCCGCTGTCGATACGCCGCCGCAACAGAATCTCGCCATCGCCGGTCACCGCGATGAACGCCGCGCCGTATCGTACCGGCTTCTCCTTCTTTGCCGCCTTGACGGGAAAGAGTTCGGGATCGGAAAGCTTGAGCGCCTTGCAGGCATCCCGGAACGGACAGAGCGAACAGGCCGGCCGCTTCGGTGTGCAGATCGTCGCGCCGAGATCCATCATCGCCTGGGCGAAATCGCCGGGCCGCGCGGCCGGCGTCATGAGCGCCACCTTCTCCTTCATCGTCGGCTTGGCCGCCGGAAGTGGGGTCCTGATCGCGTAAAGTCTGGAGATCACCCGCTCGACATTGCCGTCCATGACAGCCGCCTGCCGGTTGAAGGCGATGGCGGCGACGGCGGCGGCCGTATAATCGCCAATGCCGGGCAGGGATCTGAGGCCTTCTTCAGTGTCGGGAAAGATGCCGCCATGCTCTTTCGCTACCGCTTCGGCGCATTTCTTCAGGTTGCGGGCCCGCGCATAATAGCCAAGCCCCGCCCAGGCGGCCATGACAGCGTCGTTCTCGGCCGCGGCAAGATCGGTCACCTCGGGCCATCGCTCGAGAAAACGTGCGAAATAGGGTTTGACCGCCTGCACTGTCGTCTGCTGCAGCATCACTTCAGAAAGCCAGACGTGATAGGGATCGGCCTTGACGCCGCGAGCCGCCATGCCGGGTGTCACACGCCAGGGCAGGTCGCGGTGGTGGCGATCGTACCAGTCGAGAAGGGGCGTTGCTGAAGGCGTGTCGAGTGTGGTGATCGTCATGATTTGCCGCGATGGGGGGAAGGCTCTATACTTGGCGAAGCAATGCCGCGCGATCAAGTCGGCCGCGCCAATTCGCGGCGGCGCCCAAGGTTTTCGATGAGTTATCCACGCAAAGATGTGAAGCAGATTTCCGAGCTGGCGAACCGGCTCATCGATCCCGTCCTTGCCAGGCGCGCCGGCATCAACACCGCGCTGCTCGGCTCATGGAGCGAAATCGCCGGCGAGGATTTCGCCGATTGCACCCGGCCGGAAAAGATCGCCTGGGCACGCGGCGGCGATGAGGGTAGTTTCCGCCCGGGCGTGCTGACCATTGCCTGCGAAGGCGCGCGTGCGCTCTTCCTCACCCATGCCCAGGGCGAACTGATTCAGCGCATCAACAGCTTCTTCGGCTTTGCCGCCGTCCACCAGATCCGCATCGTCCAGAAACCGGTCTCCCAGGCCGTACGACGCTCCCGTGCTCCCACGCCGCTGAAGGGCGAGGCCGCCCGCAAGCTCGAAGGCATGATGGAAGGCATCGAGGGCGACAAACTGCGCCAGGCAATCCAGCGTTTAGGAACCGCGGTGATGGGCAAGCGTGGAAATCAACGCTGATGTTCAGGACCGCCGCTAAACGACGCCTTTCTTCAAGATGAAGTTGCCATAGGGCCGTATCTCCCCTGCTTGAACTACCGCAAAGCAGGATTCAGCCATCGGATAGTAGGCGAAACGCTCGATGGGCTTGCTCCTGATGCGGCGCTTTTCCGCCGTCGAGCAAAGCAATTCCACATCCGCATGAACCGGTAGCAATATCCCGGCCTGATCCGGATCCTCCATATGCATGAGCGGCTGCTCGACGAAGTGATCAAGTGGCATGACCGCCAGGATCGCTTCTATGGCGTCTGTGGCGCTGGCCGCATTCATCGACACAAGTTTGCCGCTGACGGTCTTTTTCGACACGCGGCAGGCCGAGAAATTCTTGTCGACGATGGCGATCTCGTCGCCATGGCCCATCGCGCTCAATATCCACAAAAGATCTGGGCAAAGAATCCCGGGAATATTTTTCAATGCCATGTTCGTTCCTCCCTTTGGACTCGTATATCACCATAAATCGGCGAAGAAAACGCTTGCGCAAACGTTTCGATGACCATACGCTGACTATTGCCGTTTCATTGGAGGATGAAATGGACAGCAAGCGAGCCACGGGCTGCGGCTTGTTTGGGATCGGTTGAACATTCCGATTTTGATTGGGGGAAGACGCCGGGGCGACAGTCTGAAGCTGCGCATCAGGCGTGATGGGGGAGGTCTGCAATCATGGCGACAATCACTGACGTCGCACGCGCCGCCGGCGTGTCGGTCTCCACCGTTTCGCACGTCATCAACGGCACGCGGCATGTGAACGAGGCGACGGCAGCGCTCGTCAAAGAGGCGATCAAAAATCTCGGATTCGTGCCGAACGCCGTGGCCCGCTCACTGGTGCGATCCTCGACCGACGCCGTGGGGATCGCGATCTCGATCAGCACCAACTATTATTTCAACGATATTGTGTCCTCTATCGAACGAGCCTGCGCGGCCATCGGCCAGCTGGTTTTTCTCTGCGACACGCAGAACGATCCGGAGACCGAACTGCGGCTGGTCCGCGAACTCGTCCAGCGGCGGGTGGATGGGGTGATCCTGGCTCCATCCGGCGATCCGGAAAACCGCGCCGTCGACTATCTCAAATCGGCTCGCATGCCCTTCGTGCTCGTCGACCGTCTGACGGTTGCCGATGCGGATGGGGTTTGCCTGGACAACGAGACGGCGATGGAGACGCTGATCGACCACCTGGTGGGCCACGGCCATCGTCGCATCGGCCTCATCGCCGGCGAGCCGGGGCTACTTTCCACGATCGAACGCGTGCGTGGATATGTCGGCGCCATGCGCAAGCACGGGCTCGAGATCGATCGCAGTTTGATGAGCGAAGGCAATGCGAACAGCGCGGATGCCCGCCAATCGGCGCTTGAGATCTTAAGTCGGTCGGACCGACCGACGGCGATTGCCTCGGGCAACAATCTGGCCACCATCGGCGTCATGCGCGCGGTGCGCGACCTTGGATTGCGCATCTCTGAGGATCTGGCGCTGATCGGCTTTGACGATTTCGATTGGGCCGACTGCTTCGAGCCGCGGCTGACCGTCATGGCGCAGCCGAGCGAAATGATCGGCATGCAGGCTGCGGAAATGCTGTCCAGGCGGATCAAATCGAGCACGGAAAGCGTGCGGCAGGTCCGCCTGCCGGCAAAACTGGTAATTCGCCGCTCCTGCGGCTGCGGAGGGCATTGAAATGACGTCGGCGCTGGCTCTTGCTGGGATCACCAAATCCTTCCCGGGCGTGCGCGCCTTGAAGGGCGTGTCGTTTTCTCTGCAGCCCGGAGAAATCAGGGCGTTGGTGGGTGAGAACGGGGCCGGAAAATCGACGCTGATGAAGATCCTCTCCGGCGCCTATTCGGCCGACGAGGGGCGCATCGAGCTTTTCGGCGAAGCGGTGCTCGATCCGACGCCGGCCGGGATGATCGCGCGCGGCGTCGCGGTTATCTATCAGGAACTGGCGCAGGCGCCGCACCTGACCGTCGCCGAAAACGTTCTGATGGGGCGGCTGCCGTGCAAGGGCGCCCTGATCGATTGGGGCGAGGCAAAACGCCGGACGATGGAGGTCGTTGACCGGCTCGGTTTCGATGTCGATCCGACCGCTCGGATCGGCACGCTGTCCATTGCCAAGCGCCAGATGGTCGAGATCGCCAAGGCGCTGGCGCGCAATGCGAAGATCATTGTTCTCGACGAGCCATCGGCGGTGCTGGCGCAGGCGGAGATCGACCAGCTGTTCCGGGTTGTCCGGCAGCTGGCTCGTGAGAGCGGCGTTGCCTTCGTCTATATTTCGCATCGCCTGCGCGAGGTTTTCGAACTGAGCGACACGGTCACCGTTCTGCGCGACGGCACGGTCATCCACAACGGACCCTCCAATGGTCTGACGACGGACGACCTCATTCGCAGCATGGTCGGCCGGGAAGTAGGCGATGTCTTTCCCACGCGCACGCCCCGGATCGGCGAGGAAGCGCTGTCGGCCAAAGGCATCTCGACGCCGGCGCTGCTCAAAAATGTCAGCATCCATGTTCGAAAGGGCGAAATCGTCGGTCTTTTCGGGCTGGCGGGTGCCGGCCGCACCGAGCTTCTGCGCGCCATCTACGGCGCCGACCCGCGTGGTGCCGGCGAGGTCAGCATCAACGGCGCGATGGCGAGCATCGGTTCGCCGCGCGCCGGTATCACCAAGGGGCTCGGTCTCGTGCCGGAAGACCGCAAGACGGAGGGCCTCTTCCTGATACAGAGCGTCGGCTTCAACATCATGTCGGCCAGCCTCGCACAGATCGTCCGTTTCGGGCTGCTGTCGCTCCGCCGCGAGCGCAAGATAGTCAACGGTCTGATCGAGCGGCTGCGGATCAGGACGCCGAACGCCGCTGCGGCGACGCAGAATCTTTCGGGCGGCAATCAGCAAAAATGCGTGCTGGCGCGGCTCGTCAGCGCCGAATGCGAGATCCTGCTGGCCGACGAACCCACACGCGGTGTCGATGTCGGGGCCAAGCGCGAGATCTACGATCTGCTGGTCGAACTGGCGGAAGCCCGCGGGCTGGCAATCGTCATCGCGTCTTCCGAACTGCCGGAAATCCTTGGTTTGTGCGACCGGCTCTACGTTTTGAGAGAGGGCGAGGTGACGGCTGAACTCGACGCGCGCACTGCAACCGAAGAAGACGTCATGCACTTCGCGGCACTACATTAATGAGGGGACTACCATGAAAAATCTTCCGCGCGGAACGGGTCTTGCCGGTGCACTGATCGTGCTGATCATCGCCGCCTCGCTGATCTCTCCTCATTTTCTCAATCCCATCAATATCCTGAATGTCCTAAGACAGGTCGCGCTCTATGGGATACTCGGCATCGGCATGACATTCGTGATCCTCACCAAGGGGATCGATCTTTCTGTGGGCTCGACCGTCGCGCTGGTCGGCGTCACCGGCGCGGTGCTGATGGAGCAGGGCGTGCCCATCCCCTTGATGGTGCTGATCTGCATCGCCATCGGCGCTCTTGTCGGCTGCGTCAACGGCTTCGGCGTTTCCTATTTCCGCATTCCGGCCTTCATCATGACGCTTGGCTGCATGGTCATGGTGCGCGGCTTTGCGATGATGATCGCCGATGGCGGCACCGTCAATCCGGGCAAGCTCGCCGACAATTTCTTCGTGCTCGGCGGCGGCTATATGCTCGGCGTGCCGACCCCGATCTACGTCTTTGCGATCGTCTGCATCATTGCCGCCGTCGTGCTCAGCTTCACGCCGTTCGGCCGCGCCATCTATGCGGTCGGCAGCAATGAGGAGGCAGCCAGGCTCTCCGGCATCAATGTGCCGCTCGTCATCTTCAGCGTCTACATTATCTGTGGCGTGCTGGCAGCGCTTTCCGGCCTGATTTTCCTGTCCCGCCTTTCTGTCGGCGACCCGAATTCCGGCCTCGGCCTCGAACTGGAAGCGATCACCATCGCGGTGATCGGCGGCACCTCGCTGTTTGGCGGCGAAGGCACGGTTCTCGGCACGATGGGGGGCGCCATGGTGCTGGCCATCATCGCAAACATTCTCAATCTCGCAGGTGTTTCACCATTCTCACAACAGGTGGTGAAGGGCGCGATCATCGTTCTTGCCGTGCTGCTCGAAGCCGGAAGAAAACCACGCAAGTAGCGTGTTCACCAAAGGGAGGACTTGAAATGCTCAACATCACCAGACGTATGCTCATTATCTCCGCCGGGCTCGCCACCATCCTGACGGCGGCCCCCGCCTTCAGCGCCGACAAGATCATCATTGGCTTCTCGCAGGCGAGCTCGAACTCGGCCCACCGCAACACGATGACCAAACGCAACCAGGCCTATGCCGCTGAGAACTTCAAGGATGTCGATCTGATCGTCACCAACGCGGAAGGCAAGTCCGCAAAGCAGATTTCGGATGTCGAAAGCCTGATGGTGCAGGGCATGAAGGTTCTGATGATCTCGGCTCAGGATGGCGCCGCCATCGCTCCGACCATCAAGCAGGTGCTGGCTGCCGGCATTCCGGTGATCACGCTCGAGCGCAGCCTCGATATTCCGGTTACGCTGCATGTCGGCCCGCACAACAAACCCATCGGCACGCTGGCTGGCAAGTACATCGCCGAGGCGCTGAAAGGCAAGGGCAATGTCGTCGAGATCAAGGGCGACCCGGCTGTCGCTCCCGCGGTTGAGCGCCATGAAGGTTTTGCCGAAGCGATCGCCGGCACCGATATCAAGGTGATCGCCGAAACCCACGCGGACTGGGACCAGGAAAAGGCGTTGAAGTTCATGGAAGACACGCTCCAGCGTTTCCCGGCCGGGCAGATCCAGGCCGTTTATGCCCATAACGACAATATGGCGTTTGGTGCGCTGCGGGCGATCCAGGCTGCCGGCCGTGACAAGGAAGGCATCCTCATCATCGGCATCGACGGCGAGAATGCCGCCATCCGTGCCGTTGCCAAGGGCGATCTGACCGCGACCTTCACCTATTCCACCGTCGCGCCTGAAGGCGTCATTGCCGCGCACGCGCTTGCCACCAACGACACGGCAGCGCTGGAAAAGCTCGGAACCTTGACGAAGAAGGACGACGGCTCGATGGAAATCGAGATCGCGTCGAAGATGATCACCAAGGAAAATGCCGCCGAGTTCTTCTGCAAGGGCTTCGGCGACGACCCCGAATGCAAATGATCAGGTAGACTTCGAAGTCCGGCGCGACAACAGAAGCGCCGGACTTTGGTTCGAGATACAAAGATCAGGCCGTCGATCGTTCCCCGACCGCCTGAACCCCAAGACTCCATACAGCCTGCCTGATCGGCTTTTCTCCACGTGCCCCAGCGGCCGCGATGTCTGCCGGTGAAATCGGCAAAACCTCCAATCCTGCAATTTTTGGTCAGTCGTCTTCCCACGGTCACAATTCTTTGAAGGAAGTTGGCGAAGCGTGGCTTGTGAGTGGCCGCAAGCCGTTATATCGCACAGTCATGCCGTCACTCTCATTACTTATGGGGAACCCATGCAGATGTCCGAAATGCAACTGACGAAACGCCGCCTTCTCGGTGGTATCGCCATCGCCGCAGCTGCCGCAGCGCTTGTCGCCTGCAACGACAGCAAAGACGCTGCCGATGCTTCGTCCTCCGGCAAGACCATGGCCGACGGCTCCAATGTCGACACCATCCAGACGGCGGCGACGTCTTCGACCGAAATCCCGAAGTCCGACGGCGATATCGACATGGCCGAGGTGCTGAAGCCCGGCTCGCTGCCGGAAATGGCGCTCGGCAAGGCTGACGCCCCGGTCAAGATCGTCGAATACATGTCGATGACCTGCCCGCATTGCGCTCATTTCCACAACACCACCTTCGACGCCATCAAGCAGAAATATGTCGACAGCGGCAAGGTCCAGTTCATCATCCGCGAATTCCCCTTCGATCCGCGCGCCGCAGCCGCCTTCATGCTTGCCCGCTGCAGCGCCTCCAATCCGGAGCAGTTGAGCACGCCGGAACAGTATTTCCCGATGGTCTCGATGCTCTTCAAGCAGCAGCAGGTCTGGGCTGCCGCCGACGATGGCCGGGCCGCACTGCTGCAGATGTCGAAGCTTGCCGGATTTACTGAGGATAGCTTCACGAAATGCTTGACGAACCAGAAGCTTCTGGATGAAGTGAACGCCACGCGGGAAAGAGGTTCCAAGGATTTCGGCGTCAACGCCACGCCGACTTTCCTCATCAATGGCAAGCGCTACTCTGGAGACATGCCGGTTGAAACCATGTCGGCGCTCATCGACAGCCTGCTCTGAACCGGACCGTTTTGAAATGACGGGCGACGGTGAAAGCCGTGCGCCCGTTTTTTTATGGCTGCGTGACAAGCCCGCAGAGCGCTGCGGAGCTTCTGCATGAAGTTCAACAAGCTGCGCCTGGTCGGCTTCAAATCCTTCGTCGAGCCGACGGAATTCATCATCGAGCGGGGGCTGACCGGCGTCGTCGGGCCGAACGGCTGCGGCAAGTCCAACCTCGTCGAGGCGCTGCGCTGGGTGATGGGCGAGAATTCCTACAAGAATATGCGCGCCTCCGGCATGGATGACGTGATCTTCTCGGGTTCGGGAAACCGCCCGGCGCGAAACACCGCCGAAGTGGCGCTCTATCTCGACAATGGCGAGCGCACCGCGCCTGCGGCCTTCAATGATAGCGATGAGATCCAGGTTACCCGCCGCATCGAGCGCGAGCAGGGCTCGCTCTATCGCATCAACGGCAAGGAAAGCCGCGCCAAGGATGTGCAGCTGCTCTTTGCCGACGCCTCCACCGGCGCGCGCTCGCCCTCGATGGTCGGGCAGGGGCGCATCGGTGAGCTGATCCAGGCAAAGCCGCAGGCCCGCCGCCAGCTGCTGGAAGAGGCGGCCGGCATTTCGGGCCTGCATTCGCGCCGCCACGAGGCCGAACTGCGGCTGCGTGCCGCCGAAGGCAATCTGGAACGTCTCGATGACGTCACCTCGCAGCTCGAAAGCCAGATCGAGAGCCTGAAGCGCCAGGCCCGCCAGGCAAACCGTTTCAAGACGCTGTCAGCCGATATCCGCGCCCGCGAGGCCATGTTGCTGCACATCCGCTGGGTGCAGGCCAAGGAGGCCGAGGCCGAGGCCGACAGCGCGCTGAACCAGGCGACCGTCATCGTCGCCGAAAGGGCGCAGCTGCAGATGGAGGCGGTCAAGAACCAGGGCATCGCCAGCCTGAAGCTGCCGGAACTGCGCGAAGGCGAGGCGCGTGCCGCCGCCGCCCTGCAGCGCCTGCAGATCGCCAGAAGCCAGCTGGAGGAAGATGCCGGCCGCATCCTGCGCCGCCGCGACGAGCTGACCCGCCGCCTTGCTCAGCTTGCGGAGGATATTCGGCGTGAGGAACGGCTGGTGGCCGACAACGCAGTCATGCTTGCAAGGCTCGACACAGAAGAAGCCGAGATTTCGGAAATCCTCGCCGATTCCGGCCGTTATGCCGAGGAAACCCGCGAGGCCTTCGAGGGGGCGGCGGCCAAACTTGCCGACAGCGAGCGCATCTTTACTGCATTGACTGCCGAGCGTGCCGAGGCGGCTGCCGGCCGCAACCAGCTGGAGCGCGCCATCCGCGATCTCACTGATCGCCGGATGCGACTCGAACGCCAGATGGACGAGGCCAACCACGAACTATCGGCCATCGGTGAGAAGATCGCTGGCCTGCCCGATCCCGAGGAGAAACGCGCAGTGGTCGAGGCCGGCGAGATCGCGCTCGCTGACGCCGAGGCCGCCGTACAGGCGGTCGAACAGGCGCTGACCGCAGCCCGCCAGACCGAGGCGCTGTCGCGCGCGCCGGTCGATCAGGCCCGTTCCGCGTTGAATGCGCTGGAAACTGAGGCCCGCACCATTTCGCGCATGCTCGCCGCCGGTGCCGCGGCCGGTAAATTTCCGCCGGTCGCCGACGAGCTGAAGGTCGACCGCGGCTTTGAAACCGCGCTCGGCGCCGCGCTTGGCGACGATCTGGAATCGCCGCTCGATGCCGAGGCACCGGCCCATTGGTCGGACAATGGCGATGGCGCCGCCGATCCGGCATTGCCGTCCGGTGTTGCGCCGCTGCTTGATCATGTTCGCGCCCCTACCGCATTGACCCGTCGCCTGCGCCAGATCGGCCTGGTCGCCGAGAGCGATGCAGCGCGACTGATGGCGGCGCTGAAGCCCGGCCAGCGGCTGGTGACCAAAGAGGGCGCCGTCTATCGCTGGGACGGCCATGTCACCGGCGCCGACGCCCCGAGTGCCGCGGCCTTGCGCCTCGCCCAGAAGAACCGCCTGGCCGAGCTTGAAGGCGAAGCCACCCTTGCGCGCGACGTGCTTGCCGAAGCCGAAGAGCAGCAGGCGGCGGCCGCCGAGATGATCCGCGCCGAGGAGAGCCGGCTTGCCGAGGCGCGCGATATGAGCCGCCTATCGGCGCGTCATCTTGCTGAAGCGCGCGAGGCGCTTGTCGCTGCTGAGCGTGCCTCCGGCGACCTGATCCGCCGCCGCGATATCGTGAGCGAAGCGGCCAGCCAGCTGCGCGCGCAGCTGGAGGAAATCGCCGTCCAGGAAGAGAATGCCCGCATCGAGCTCGAGGATGCGCCTGATCTCACCGCAATCGACGAGCGGCTGCGTTTCCAGCAAGCGGAAGTTGCGACCGATCGCGGCGCGCTGGCCGAAAGCCGGGCGCGCCATGAAAGCTTGGCGAGGGAAAACGAGGCTCGGCAGCGGCGCATCGTTGCGATCGCGCAGGAGCGCGAGACTTGGCGCCAGCGGGCGGCAAGCGGCGAAGATCATGTCGCGACGCTCCGCGAGCGCGAGGAGGAGGCGCGCGACGAGGCCGCCGAGCTCGAAATGGCACCGGATGAATTCGACGACAAGCGCCGTGCCCTGCTCAATGAATTGCAGAAGGCCGAGGAGGCGCGCCGCCATGCCAGCGATCTCCTGGCTGAGGCCGAACGCATCCAGCGCGAAGCCGACCACAAGGCGACAACGGCGCTGTCGGAACTTGCCGAATGCCGGGAACGCCGTGGCCGCGCCGAGGAGCGCCTTGTCTCCGCCCGTGAGAAGCGGCAGGAAAGCGAAGGCCGCATCCGTGAAGTCCTGAACGTCGCGCCGCACGAGGCGCTGCAGCTGACCGGTCGCCCGACCATGCAGGCTCTTCCAGATCCGCGCGAAGTCGAGCGCGAGCTGGAGCGTCTGCGGATCGAGCGCGAGCGGCTCGGCGCCGTCAACCTGCGCGCCGATGAGGAACAGAAGGAACTGAGCGAGAAGCTGGAGGCGCTGATCAGGGAACGCGATGACGTCATCGACGCGATCCGAAAGCTGCGCGGCGCCATCCAGAGCCTCAACCGCGAGGGCCGCGAACGCCTGATTGCCGCCTTCGACATCGTCAATGCCCAGTTCCAGCGGCTGTTCACCCATCTTTTCGGCGGCGGCACCGCCGAGCTTCAGCTGATCGAATCCGACGATCCGCTGGAAGCTGGCCTGGAAATCCTCGCCCGTCCGCCCGGCAAGAAGCCGCAGACCATGACGCTGCTATCCGGCGGTGAGCAGGCGCTGACGGCAATGGCGCTGATCTTCGCCGTCTTTCTCACCAATCCGGCGCCAATCTGCGTGCTCGACGAAGTGGATGCGCCGCTCGACGACCATAATGTCGAGCGCTACTGCAATCTGATGGACGAAATGGCGGCTTCCACCGAAACCCGTTTCGTCATCATCACCCATAATCCCATCACCATGGCCCGTATGAACCGCCTCTTCGGTGTCACCATGGCGGAGCAGGGCGTCTCCCAGCTCGTCTCCGTCGACCTGCAGACGGCCGAGCGTCTGCGCGAGATTGCCTGAAGCAATTCCTGCAAAATGGCGAGTGAGGCGGCGCCCTAGGGTTGCGTGAAGAAAATAGTGCAAGCCCGTGGCGGTTTTCCGCGAATTGCGTAAAATCAAAGGACGGAGCAATTCCAGCGAAGCTGGCGAGCGGTCTTGCGTCCGGAAATTGCGGAAAATCAAAAGACTGGCAATAAACACCAAAAAAGGTCGGCTCTTGGACGGCCTGTACCCCATTTGGGTGATGCTCTTTGCGATGACTTGCATTAGAAGTTGTTTCAACGCAACCTGATATTTTTGCAGAAAAGCGGGCAGTCAGCGTTGCGCATATCGAATTGGCGATGCGGTGTTCCGGGCAGAGGGCAAGTGCCGGAATGCTGAGGTGTTGAGGGACCCCCCGTCCGGTTTTCCTGGCCGGACGGAAACAAGGCTTTGCGGGACATTGTTGCAGTCCCGCAAAGCTTTTTTTATGTCTTGCGGTGTTTCAATCGTTTCGACGGTCGGATAGGCCAAGATTTATTGTGCAACGCAACATTTTGCCGCATTTGTCGATTTTCATTTCAACACCAAGGGATTAAGTTGATCCCGATTTGGTGTTGGGGGGAAGATGACCAAGTGGGTCTATACGTTCGGTGACGGGAGAGCCGAAGGCCGGGCGCGCGACCGGGAGATTCTGGGCGGCAAGGGCGCCAATCTCGCGGAAATGTGCAGCCTGGGGCTTCCGGTGCCGCCGGGGCTGACGATCGTCAGCGACGCCTGCAACACCTATTACAAGAATGGCCGCCGCATCGAGGACGAGCTGAAGGCGCAGGTGCGCGCCGGCATATCAGGCATTGAGGTGATTACCGGCCGTCACTTCGGTTCCGTCAGCCAGCCGCTGCTGCTGTCGGTGCGCTCCGGCGCCCAGGCGTCGATGCCCGGCATGATGGACACGGTCCTCAATCTCGGCCTCAACGACGAGACCGTGCAGGCGCTCGGCCACGATGCCGGCGACGCGCGTTTTGCCTGGGACAGCTACCGCCGCTTCATCCAGATGTATGCCGATGTCGTCATGGGTCTCGGCAACGACACGTTCGAGGAGATACTGGAAGACGAAAAGGCGAGGCTCGGCCACGAATTTGATACCGAGATCAGCGCCGCCGAATGGCAGCATATCGTTTCGCTTTACAAGACGCTGATCGAGGAAGAGCTGGGGCAGGAGTTCCCGCAGGACCCCGAAGTCCAGCTCTGGGGTGCCGTCGGCGCCGTCTTTTCCAGCTGGATGAGTGCGCGCGCCGTCACCTACCGCCATCTCCACAATATTCCGGAAGCCTGGGGCACGGCGGTCAACATCCAGGCGATGGTCTTCGGCAATCTCGGCAATGCCTCGGCCACCGGCGTCGCCTTCACCCGCAACCCCTCGACCGGCGAGAAGGCGCTTTACGGCGAATTCCTCGTCAACGCCCAGGGCGAGGATGTCGTCGCCGGCATCCGCACGCCGCAGAGCATCACCGAGGAGGGCCGTCTTTCTTCCGGCTCCGAGAAGCCTTCGATGGAAAAGCTGATGCCGGAGGCCTTCCGGGAGCTCGGCGGCATCTGTACCGAGCTGGAAGTGCATTACCGCGACATGCAGGATATCGAATTCACCATCGAGCGCGGCAAGCTCTGGATGCTGCAGACCCGCTCCGGCAAGCGTTCGACTCGCGCGGCGATGAAGATCGCCGTCGACATGGTCGACGAGGGAGTAATCACCGAGGATGAGGCCGTGCTGCGCATCGAGCCCTCCAGCCTCGACCAGCTGCTGCACCCGACGATCGATCCGCGCGTCACCCGCCAGGTGATCGGCACCGGCCTGCCGGCCTCGCCGGGCGCCGCCACCGGCGCCATCGTCTTCACCGCCGAGGAGGCCGTGGAGGCCGAAGCCGAAGGCCGCAAGGTCATCCTGCTGCGTGTCGAGACCAGCCCGGAGGATATTCACGGCATGCATGCCGCCGAGGGCATCCTCACCACCCGCGGCGGCATGACCAGCCATGCGGCGGTGGTTGCCCGCGGCATGGGCATCCCCTGCGTCGTCGGCGCTGGCACCATGCGCATCGACGTCCGCAACGAGCGGCTGCTCGGCATCGGCGTGACGCTGAAGAAGGGCGATATCATCACCATCGACGGTTCGGCCGGCCAGGTGCTGAAGGGCGAGGTGCCGATGATCCAGCCCGAGCTATCGGGCGATTTCGGCCGCATCATGTGCTGGGCCGATCGCGCCCGGCGCATGACGGTGCGCACCAATGCCGATACGACGGCCGATGCGCGCGCCGCGCGTTCCTTCGGCGCCGAGGGTATCGGCCTTTGCCGCACCGAACACATGTTCTTCGAGGGCGAGCGCATCCATGTCATGCGCGAGATGATCCTTGCCGAGGACGAGAAGGGCAGGCGGGTTGCGCTCGACAAGCTGCTGCCGATGCAGCGGCTCGATTTCACCGGCCTCTTCACCGTCATGCACGGCCTGCCGGTGACGATCCGCCTGCTCGATCCGCCGCTGCACGAATTCCTGCCGAAGACCGATGACGAGGTCGCCGAGGTCGCCTTCGCCATGGGCATGGAGCCATCGGCTCTTCGCCAGCGCGTCGATGCGCTGCACGAATTCAACCCGATGCTCGGCCATCGCGGCTGCCGGCTTGCCATCTCCTATCCCGAGATCGTCGAGATGCAGGCGCGCGCCATCTTCGAGGCGGCGATCGCCGCAGCCCAGGAAACCGGCGCCCCTGTCGTGCCCGAGATCATGGTGCCGCTCGTTGGCCTGCGCGCCGAACTCGATTACGTCAAGGCGCACATCGATGGCGTCGCGGGCGATGTCATGACCGAGGCCGGCATGAAGATCGATTATCTCGTCGGCACGATGATCGAGCTGCCGCGCGCGGCCCTTCGCGCCCATGTCATCGCCGAAGCCGCCGAATTCTTCTCCTTCGGCACCAACGACCTGACGCAGACCACCTTCGGCATCTCGCGCGACGATGCCTCGGCCTTCATCCCCACCTATCAGCGCAAGGGCATCATCGAGCACGATCCCTTCATCTCGCTGGATTTCGACGGTGTCGGCGAATTGATCAGCATCGCCGCCGAACGCGGCCGGCGCACCCGCAACGACATGAAGCTCGGCATCTGCGGCGAACATGGTGGCGATCCCGCCTCGATCCACTTCTGTGAGAAGATCGGGCTCGACTATGTCTCCTGCTCGCCCTTCCGCGTGCCGATCGCCAGGCTCGCGGCGGCGCAGGCGGTTATCTCAGGCGGTCTTTAGACCGCCGGCGAGGTCTTTAGACCGCGGGGAGGTCTTTGACGGGAAGCATGCAAGACGCCTACGGCATTCAGTGATGATACCGCCAGCGATCGCGATAGACGTACGGACCATTGTTGAGATCCCAGGCCATGCTGTCCATCAGCTCCGCGCTCTGCGCCCGCGATTCGGCCCGTCGGTCAAGATCGATGCGCTGCAGGCAGGTGGCAAAACCATCCGTGCCGCGGCGGAAGCCATAACTCAGGCAGCGCTGCTCATCCGCCGCCCGCCGCTCCTCCGGCGTCATCGTCTGGCAGGCGGAGAGCCCGGCGATGATGGTGGTCATGACGGTGACGAGAAGACGAGTGCGCATTGGTTTATTCCTTGGAATGCTCACTCCGAACAAAGGCCATTCCGCCAACGCCGTCAAGCGGACTAACAGCCGCGGCGTGCCCTATGCCGCGCCAGCCGGATCTCCAATCGGCAGCAGAGCCGGATCAAGCGGCGGGCTTTCTCGCATCGGCGGGACCTTGCGCCGACGTCGGCAATGGGTCTCTGTCGGGCATGGCCGCCTCCTTTGAAAAAAGGAACGGCATCGCCAGCACTTGGTTCCACTTTCGCCGGCCAACCTTGCTATGCATGACGGGCATTCCTCTGTATGAGGAAGCCTTGCAAAAAACTGGAACGAGCATGGCCATTCGCGATCGATTTTCGAAAAAACTGAGCTGCCCGCAATGCGGCAATGAGGGCTTTGCCGAAGCCTCGGAAGTTGATGATCCCAAACGCAAGCACCCGGATTTCAAGGTCGATCAGCTGCCGCGCGGCTTTGGCGTGCAGCGGCCCGCCAATCATCAGGAAAATTTCATGATCAAGTGCGAATGCGGGCGCAAGTTCCCCTTCCGCAGCGTCGCGGAAGCTGCGGCCGAACGCCGGTAGATCCTATATCCGCTCCAGCAGTTCGATGAAGGCATCGGCGAAACGTACCAGGGGCGCGGTCTCTTCATCGGGCGCCTGCATGCGGATCTCCGTGCCGTTATCGTCGAGCAGCGCCAGCACGACGCGCATCTCCTGGGCGCCAGCTGGAATGCGCAGCACGGCGATGCGGCGGCAATCCTGGACGAGGCCGGCGGCCGGGAGGTCGAACAGCAGTTCGCCGCCGGAGCGTTCCGCCGCCCGGCGCACCGCCTCGCAGAAACCGGCATCGCCGCCCGCGTAACCTTCGAGCGAAAGTTCGAGCTCGAGCAGCTCCATCGGCAGCATCGGTTCGGACTGGTCGATCCCGCCAAGCGCAGACGCCTGCGGCCTTGCTGCTATCTCGGGTGAAATCATCCTGTCTCTCCTGTCCTACCATAAGCAGATGAAACCGCGCCAGAATGACCTTTTTTTGGCATATCAGCAAGGTCTTATGAAATGGCGCTCCTCTTCGTCGTGGATTCCAACGCATTGCTTCAGACAAGAGTTTCAATTTAGACGAATCTTGGACTAAACAGGATGATAGCGATTTGCGTGGTTGAGGACGCGGGCGCTGACGAGCAACCGGTAAGTTTGATGGCCATCCGCTTCGACCGTCCCGTTTCCAGCGCCGCCCGCTTCTCGCGGCTGCTCGGGGCGTTTTCCCTGGTGCTGGCCCTGGCTGTGATGATCGCCCATCGTTTCGGCGGGCTCGCCACACCCTATCTGGTGCTGCTGCTGATTGCGGCTGCCGGCTGCGCGCTTCTCGCTGCCATGCTGGCAGCCCTCGGGCTGCGCAGTCTCTGGATGACGGGCGCCGAAGGCGGGCTGGCGGCGCTGGCGGCGCTGATCTACTCCGCCTTTCCGCTGGCGCTCGGCGCCTTTGCCACCGAGCACTATCTCACCCTGCCTGATATCTACGACGTCTCCACCGATCCGGTCTCCGCCCCGGACTGGCTTTCGCCGCCCAAGTCAGACCAGATCTGGCTGAAGCGCAACGTGCAGGTGACGCCTGAGGATCGCGAGAAGCAGATGGCCGCCTACCCCGAACTGACCGGCCGGCGCTATGAGGGCGCGCTCGACCGCGTGCTGGAAGCGGTGCGCAAGGTCGCCAAGCAGAGCGGCATTACGATCACGAAGAGCAGCGGCGACACCGAGCCGGGCCGCGATCCCGAGGACAAGCCGGCCAAGTCGCCGCAGCCGGGCGACGACGCCGTGGCCGATGCACCCGATATCATCCCCGTGCCGACGCCGCGCCCCTATGACGATGACGTCGCCAAGCTCATCCGCGGCGCCAATGGCGTGACGCTGCAGGGCACCACCCGCACGCTGATCCTCGGCCTGCGCTTCGATATCCTCATCCGCCTGCGCGAAGAGGCCGAAACCACCTTCGTCGACATCCGCGTCGCCTCCCGCTACGGCCAGCACGACCTCGGCTTCAGCGCCGAAATCGCCGACGATTATCTGAAAGCCTTGGATGCCGAACTCTTGGGAATTGCGGGTGGGTGAGCCACGGTGCCGCCGCGGGCGGCAGCAATCGATCCAGCGAATCGATTGCAGCGGCGAACGCCCTGAGCCCAAGCGAAGGGCCGGGATACGGTGCGGCAAATTCGACGCCCTGCGGGCCGCAGCCTCTCGATTGGGAGAAGGTGCCCGTAGGGCGGATGAGGGGGCCGGCGAAGCCGGTCTTCCCGACAACGCTCCTATGGCGTTCGACCGCATCGTCTCAGGGCGCGCACGTCGGCATGGCGGGTAGGTTATGATGAGAGAGTGTGCCGTGCGGCCCCCTCATCCGCCTGCCGGCACCTTCTCCCCAAGGGGAGAAGAGGGCATGCGGCGCTCTCTCAGTCCCTCGCATGGCTCGACCCCGGTAAGCCGGGGTGAGGGCGGCCATCGGAGGAAACGGACAGGTGGCGGACGGACGCCCGTCACCCCTCCACCACCAACCACCCCGTATACCGCACCACCAACCCCGTCAGCCGCCCGCCGATCTCGACGTGGAAGCAGAACCGCCCATCCCGCTCTTCCTCATAGGTATCACCACCCGGCGCCAGAAACATCGGCAGCGGAATCCCGCAAAGCCGCCATCCCCGCACGACGAGCCGCAGCTTCTGCCCATCCGGCACCAGCACCATCAGCACCCGGAACGGCCCGAAAACCTCGGTGAGCAAATGCCGGTCGCGATCCTTCCCCTCGAATTGCCAGCTGCGGAAGCGCTTGCCGCCGAAATCTCGTGTCCAGATCTCCTTGTCTCCATCGGTCACGAAACGCACCGTGACCGGCACATCCTCGCCCGCTAGGGGGAAGCCGATGACACGCGCGACGATCCTTGCCAGAAACCCGCCGCCGCGCTCGATCCGTGCCCGGCCGGAGGCGACGCGCGCGCCGCCCGCATGCATTGCGGCGATAGCAGGCGGCAGTCGCTCCCAGGCGTTGCCGAGAATCCCACGGTAGAGCGGCAGGCGAGCCTCTTCGCATTCCATCCTGATGCCTGATGTGATCGAAAAACGCCGGAAGGCCGCTTCGAAATCCGCAAGCTGCAATTCCCCGGCCGCCGGCCGCGCGCCATTCTCCGGCCGCACGCCGCTCAGCAGCCGGCGCACCAGCGCGTCGACGCCGATGATGGGAATGAACGGCCCGTCATCACCTTCGGCAATCAGATGCCAGCCGCAGGACAGCCGCTTTCCCGCGTGATCGACGCCGCCGGCGCGGACGAACATACCACCGCGATGTTCGCCGATCGCGAAAACGTGGCTGGAGCGTTGCAGCAGCCGCGCAAACGGCAGCATCGACGGTAATAGCCGGAAGCGGACGAGCCTTGCCGCAAGGCTGAGCAAGTGCTGCAGCGGCTGCGGCTCTGTGCCGACCCCGGTGAAGCTGGATTTGAGACCGGCAAAGCGTGCAGGCAGCAGCTTGAGATCCGGCGCATCCACCAGCACGAATTTCCGGCTGCGCAGCGGCGTAACACCCGGCGGCGCCACCGTCATCCGCACCGCATCGATCAGCCCGCGCCCGGAGGCTGGCCGACCATTTCGCAGCACCGCCACCGGCTTGCCGGCATAGGTCGCGATCGCCCTGACGACATTGAGCCCGATCCGCACATGCGGCGAGGGGGCAATGCCGGCCGCCACACTGTCGATCCGAGAGAAATGCGGCGCCATCGCATCGAGTGCTGCGAAGGAGAGGGCGGGCAAGCTGCTGAGCCCGGAGAGGGCAAAGGTGCCCTTGGCCTTGGCGCTAGCATCGAGCCCGCCGATGCCGGCGACGAAACCAGTGCTGTCGGCGATATCGGCATAATCGATGCCGAGGCCGATGCAGGCCTCGACCACCTTATAGGCATCCTTCCCGAAGGTCTGGAACGGCCCCGAGGCATCGACGACGAGATCCGGTTTCAGCCGCGTCAGCTGTTCGATGAGATCGCCGTCTCGGTCGAAGCTTACAGCCTGCACCATCGCGCCGAGATTGTTGCTTCCCAGGCCCTCAGCTCCATCTTTCGGCGTCCGGAGATCTGCAACGAAATCGTCAGCCTTTTCAAGCGAGCGCCCCGCAACCAGCAGCCTGAGCCTGGGTTGATCGCCAAGCAGCCGGGCGAGCCGCCCGCCGAAGGTGCCGTAGCCGCCGATGATCAGCACCGAAAGCCTGTCGCTGTTCATACGATGAAGCGGCTCCGCTGCTCCGGCGTCGGCACCATGCAGCTTTGCCGCCCGGCGAGCTTCAGCCTGTTGCGGGCGATGAATTCATAGAGCACATCGGCGGCCGGCCGCGGCAGCAGCCGGAAAAGCTTGACCAGCGAATAGGGAAAGCCGAGGCCCGCCACCATGCGGATCGAGCCGTCGGACTTGAAGAAGGCGCGGCCGTTCTCGATCAGGATATTGGTCTCGTAGTCGCGCGAGTCGAGCCCATAATGCCGGTAGAGCGCCTCGCCGAGCGGCGTCTGCGCCGCCAGGAAGCGGTACCGCTGCCGCTTGTCATGTTTCAGCGCGAATTTCACCCAGCCGGAGCAGAACACGCATTCACCATCGAAGACGATCAGCGGCCGGTCATCGGCAAAGGCCGGTACTTGCGCGTCGTCGCGATAGCTGTAATCGGCTTGGGGCTCCATCGTCATCTCCCCGTCGCCGGCCGGTAGACGGCAGCAAGCGAGGGCGGCCCGTCCGCCGCAATCTCGCCCCGCTCCATGAGATCCTCGATATGGGCGAGCACGGAAAGTGCTGCCGCCCCATGCAGCTTCGGATCGGTGTCGCGATAGATCACCTTCACCATCTTGGCGATCCCGCTGTCGCCCGCCCGGATGCGCTCCATCACCGCCTGCTCGCGCTTCAGCCGGTGCGCCTTCAGCGCCCTCACGAAGCCGGCCGGCTCCGTCACCGGCCCGCCATGGCCGGGAAGCAATAGGCCATCCCCACGCTCGATCAACCGGTCGAGCGAGGCCATGTAATCCGCCATCGAACCATCCGGGGGTGCTACGATCGAGGTCGACCAGGCCATGACGTGATCGCCAGAAAACAGGAGATCGCGCCCCTCGAGCGCGAAGGCGGCATGATTGGCCGTATGCCCCGGCGTCAGCACCCCGGTCAGCGCCCAGCCATCGCCCGATATGGTCTCGCCGTCGCCGATCGCGATGTCGGGCACGAATTCCATATCCGAGCTTTCGGAAAAGGGATTGAACTCGCCATAACGCAGCGGCCGCGCCGGCCGATGCGGCCCTTGCCCCACCGTCACCGCCCCCGTCGCCGCCTGCAACCGCTTGGCAAGCGGCGAGTGGTCGCGATGCGTGTGGCTGACGAAGATATGCGTCACCTCGCGACCGCCAAGGGCGGCCATCAGCGCCTGAAAATGCGCCTCGTCTTCCGGGCCGGGATCGATGACCGCGACAGAAGAGGAGCCGACGATATAGCTGTTGGTGCCGAAAAAGGTGAAAGGCCCCGGATTGTTCACGGTCACCCGCACGACACCTGAGGTAACCGGCACGGCGCGCCCATAGGCCGGCTCGAAAGCGAGGTCGAATGCGGGGCTGTCCATGAAGGCAATGATCTCAGGCCGATGACGTCGCCGAATCCTAGCACGACGTCCGGCACTGCGCAGCGCATAAATCTACGCCGAGATAAACTTAGTCATTGTGACAGACGGAGAGCTTTGCTAATCAGGCGTCGATTTGAGCAAGCGGTTTCCGCTCAAGCTCTGGTGGGGCGTCGCCAAGCGGTAAGGCAACGGTTTTTGGTACCGTCATCCCTGGTTCGAATCCAGGCGCCCCAGCCAATGCTCTTTCGTATCTTCTATTGGTTCGTCGCGACCCAGCGCGGGCGTTTAATAGGGGATAGATGTGGTGCTGATCAATGAATACGATGTTCCTGCCGACCTCAAAAGGCAAAATTACGACTGCTTCTAGTCGCGCTTGAGGGCGATACGACGTCGCTTTTCATCCGCTGCTAACTCTTCTTCCTCCTGGCCTCTTCGGGGGTTTTGCGTGGCACACGATCTTGATTCGGATTTAGGCCGTGATCGAGGCTGTCGATAATGCGCCGCAGCGCGGAAATATCATCCTCGTACGCGCCGAGGAACCCTGTACAGAGAGTACATGAGTGGGCCACGACAACCTCACTCGATAAGTCAGTCAGTTTGATACCGCCCTTCTCAAGAGTGCCTCGCATCTCCTCGGTCATCTCCATGAGGAAGAGACGACGCAACTGCTTGAGCTTTGTTTCGCGTTTGTCGCCAGCAAGGTTGTGGGCCACCTCGTTCCGGACCTCGTTGATTGAGAGAATGACGTTCCAGATCGTGTTTTTGTCCTTCCGCAACCCGAAGGCGCGCGCCATTTGAACCTTTTGCATAAAGGTAAATCGTCCCCTGAATACGTGCTCGGCGTGAAAGAAGATGGTCGACAGAATGTTGTCGAGGGCGGCCTCGATAATTAGGTGTCCCTTCAGCACTATTTGCTGAAGCGGGTCGATCTCACCCATCTCTTTCTCAAACATTTTTGCGTACTTATCGAAGTTATTCGTTCCCGCCATCATGCCTTCTCGCCTTCAAGTCACGGTTCCACGTCACGTACTTGTACATGACATTCTCGACGGCACCACGCGTGCAGATTGATGCTAAGCAAACGGTCGGAGCATCGCCGCTGTCGGATCGTACTCGTACGATTTTATCGTCCCATCCTTCACTCTCGCCACGACCTCGTCGATGACGTGCAGCGGCACTAGATACCATTCTTTCGGCTTCACTGGATTGCCGAACCGGTCCTGAATAATCAGATCAAGGCGCGCCGGAGACAACACGCGGTGCAGGACATTTTCAAGCCGGGTGCGGTTGATGTTGAAGAGCCTGTAGGTCGCGACGACTTCGACATCCGCAAGGAGGTACGTGGAGTCGAGGGCCGCATGCGCGATCCGCGCCTCCACCGTTCCGCCCGTGACCCCAACCTTGTGAATCAGGTCTCGGTGCGCCACGACGTCAGGATGGTCGGATTTGCTCCGCAGGACGTAGATGGTGCCGCTCGCGAGGTCTTCATCGTCCGCTGCCCCGCCGAACAAAGGCCCTGCATTAGGGTCCGTAATTCGGCGTCCCGCGTCGTCTTTGTATAGCGCACGCTGGAACGATCGGAGCAACAAGTCGCTTTCAGTGCCGTTGTCGAAGACGACGCGAAGACGCCGATCCAGCCGGCCGTAGTCCGTTTTGAATTCGTCGCCCAACGCGGCGACAAACGCCATCTGGCCACCCAGAATGAAGAACTCGCCCTGCTTGACGTCCGCGTCTTCTCCGAAACGTCGGGTCTCACGCGCGGCCTTGTCTAGGTCGTCCTTGATCCGAGCAAACAACGGCTTGAATTTGTCGAAATCCTCACAAGGCGTGCGGTCGGCGATCTCCTCTGCGGCGCGGACTGCAGCGCGAGGCTTCACATGAGTCAATTCGGTGAGGTCTACGTCGCCGATCGGCTCGACGCCGAGTTCTGCCAACAGAGCGTCGTCGTCCATCTCGTCGTCATTGCCGGAGGCAGGCGGGATCGCCAGCAAGCCATATAGGTCGAACTCCTGAAGCAGTGCTCGGTAGTCCTCCTGCGCGCGCAGTCTGTCGAGGCGTACTGCATAGAGGCGTTCGAAGATGTCGCGGTCCTCGCCCTGCTGTGGCACACGACCATGTTGCTCGCGGAACCGGACGATGTCCTCGAACCCCGCGATGATCCGTTCTTCGCGTGGCGTCCTTGCGCTCGGCTTCTTTGCCTCAGGTGCCGCGCCGAGTTCGGCGAGCAGGTCGTCGTCGGAGATATCAACCATCATTCTTCTGCTGCTCGACATGCCGCTTCAACGCGACTACGCCTTCCGCCATCCGTTTTTCCCATGCGTCGGCCGATGTGATGTCGGGTGCGCGGCCGCGCTCCTGCATGAACTTCCTGGCGCGCAATGCCAGATCGCGAGCTTCCTCATAAGGAATACTGATCTTCTTGCTCGCGATCACTGCGGCAACCTGCTTCAAGGTCTGTTCGCTCATCGATTTGGCAAGGATCGAATAGGCCGCCTCGAAAGGATTTATTCTATCGATCATGTCGATGTCGAGATTGCGGACGTCCATGGCGAATTTCCGAACTCCGTCGATGAGCGCGGAACCCCCCGTCAACTGTCCGGAGTCTTCCAATTCGGCAGCGACGGCTTTCGCCTTCTGCGTCAGGTTCAGGGCGGCGATGGCGTGTTGCCGAATGGCTTCCTGATCGACTTCACTGAGTTCGGGATAACGATCCTTGACGATCTTGCCCATACGGACCTGGGTCAGTTCCTCCGGCACCGTCTCCTCATCGAACAATCCCTTCTCTAAGGCGGGCTTGTCCTGAACGAACGCCGTGATGACTTCGTTGAGGTCTTCCTGGCAGATACGCTTGGCTTCATTGCTCTGCGGCGTGACCAGGCCGTTGATCTCAAAATGGAACTGACCGGTCGCCTCGTTGAAGCCGACATTCGTTCCCTTAGGGTCATAACCCTTTTCGCCGTAATCGAAGTCGGGCAGCGGCCCGCTGTCTGCGTTCTTCGGCGTGAAATTGAACTTCGGCGCGAGCACCTGTTCCATTAGTAAGCTGGCGGCAATGGCCTTCAGCGTGTCGTTGACGGCGTCCACGACGGCTTCTTCGCTTGCGTCCGGTTCGGCAATCAGGTTGGTGAAACGCGCCGACGTCTTGCCGGGGGCGTCACGGGTGGCCCGACCAATGATCTGGATGATCTCGGTCAAGCTGGCACGATAGCCGACCGTCAACGCATGCTCGCACCAAATCCAGTCAAAGCCTTCCTTGGCCATGCCGAGCGCGATGATGATGTCTACGTGATCACGGTCATTCTTGTGGCTGGAGTTTTTCAGGGCGGACACGACCTTGTCGCGCCGTGCCGGCTCGTCATCGACAAGATCGGCGACCCTGATGAGACGCCCGTCGGATAGCCGAACAAGGTGGAACCCGGTCTTAGGGTCTTCGCCTTCCCAAGTGCCGAGCGCGTCCATGATCTCGTTGACCTCTTTCACCTTGTCCTTCGTGCTCTCCCGAGAATTGACGTTAGGGATGTGCACGATGGTCTTGAGGGCGGGGTCGAGAACTTTGGTGATGGCTTCGAGGTAACGGCCAGAATAGAAAAAATAGCCGATATCAAGAGACTTCAGATGGTCGTAACCATTCAGCTGCTCATAATAGGTGTAGGTGACCGTGACGAACTTGGACTCGTCCTGCGGCGCGAGAACAGCCTCGGCGTCGCCGCGAAAGTAAGACCCTGTCATGGCAACCAGATGCACCCTGTCGCGAGACAGGAACTGGCCAAGCTGTGTGCCGAGCTTGTTGTCTGGGTTGGAGCTGACATGGTGGAACTCGTCGACCGCGATTAGGCAGTCATCAAAGGCTTCGATTCCGAGCTCTTCGACCGCAAATCGGAAGGTGGCGTGGGTGCACACTAGAACTCGATCGCCGCTCTCGAGGAACTGGCCCACTGCCTTGACCTTGGATTTGGCGACGGACGTATTCTCAATGCCGGCAACGTTGCAGAGGTTCCACTGGGGCTTCACCGTCCAATCGGCCCAGAAGCCATAGTTCGACAGTGGCTCGTCGGCAAAGCTGCCGCCGATGGACCGTTCGGGAACCACGATGATTGCCTTTCGAACACCCTGATTATGGAGTTTGTCCAAGGCAATAAACATTAGTGCGCGGGATTTTCCGGAGGCTGGTGGTGACTTGATCAGCAGGTATTGTTCACCGCGATGCTCATAGGCCCGCTCCTGCATGGTCCGCATGCCGAGTTCGTTTGCCTTGGTGGACGCGCCTGTACCAGCCGTCGTCAACGAGACGGAAGGGATAGTCTTTCCATTCATGGCTTGAACTCCCCGGCAGTCTTGTTCCCTGCCTCCCATGCTTTGTTAATCTGAATTGGATCGGCCAGAAAGTACTCGCCTCCAAGCGATCGGGCGTGTGGTGCCTCGCAAAGGACCTTCTGCATCGCCTTCTCGCCAGCCAACGCGTGCGCGGACGTGGGGTATGCGTCGAGGCCACGTTCTACGCCAGAATACAAGACCTCCCACTTGAAGGCGAAGTTCGGAAAAGCAGAATTCAGCGAGTCACGCCTGGACTTTGGGCTTCGTGAAAATCCAGCCTTAACGATGAGATGTCCCTGTGCCGACTCTCCCAAAAAGGCATTCGCATTACCCGACAAACCCAGAATGTAGAGATGTTTTGGTCCCTCGGACTCGCGCACCGTGTAGGGGCTCTGTGAAACCGGGCCTGATCTGCTAGGCGCGAGTATCTCTCGTGCACTGCCTGGAGCGGCATGCAAGAGCGCCGTCTGGCCGTAAACACCAACCTCCTGAAGATCGAGCTTCAGAATATTTTCCGCCTCTGTCCGGGTTAACTTTTCGCCACGGGCACCAATGTGCTGCCACGCCTCATTTGCGGTAGCATCGGGTGCAAACTCCCTGACCGGCATGCTGGTCTCCGGCGTCACGCGCCAAGCGCGTTCCATCTTGACTGCATAGCTCCATTTTCCCTTGCTATCCGGATTGGCTTCCTTTTTCAGCCATTGCTCCGAGGACATAAACTGCTGCGCATGACCGATAACGTCAGTGCATTGCAAGACCCCAATGACCTTATAGCGCTCGTCATCCGATGCCTTGCTCGCTCCGTAGATCACGACCAACGCCCCGGGTGAACTTTTCTCGATGAAGCTTTGGCGCATCTTCTCAGAGGAGAAGCCTAGAAAACCCCAGGTCCACGGAGTAAAACCGTAAAAGCTGGTCAGCCAGACATTCGGCGGGTCTGCATATATGGCTTCCATCGGAAACATGAGGTCCGTCGTTCGGCGATGCAACTCCTCGAAGGCGCGAACCGATCCATAGGCCTGGACAACGTGCGACTGCTGAGAAGTCATCATCTTCTCACCGCGCTCAGGCCATCGATGGACCTCGAACATGTTGCGGTAGCTGCCGTAATACTCCTTGGCAATCCGCGCGATTGCCTGTGCATCTCCACCCGGGCTGTAGCCTGCTGTCTTGTCACTCATCTCTGGGCGGCCTTCCGCCTGGTGCCGTCACCGGCAATCATTTTTGTGTAAAGATCGAACAGTTTTTCAAGGCGTTCGGTATCGTTGCGAAAGCGTCGGCCGATGTAAATGCGCTCCAAGACCTCGTCGTTAGCTTCATGTACAGCGCGGATATCCGCAGGCATGGTGACGGGATCATACAAGTCGGCAATGGTCGCGGGGTAATGCCGCTCACGAGCAAGTAGGATGTTCTCGGCGCAGTGTACCAAGTCTGCCTTGTTTTTTTCGGTGAGTGGCGGCACAGGGAAGGTGTTCCATCCGAGCGTGTTGGAATAGCGGAAATCGGTCTTCATCTTGCCGCAAACCGTGCCGATCCAAATCAGATGTATCCGTGAAGCAATAATCGCCAAGTTCCACAGCGGAGCGTCGTAAAGTGCGAATGCTTCAGTGACGACCGACTTCGGCGGCAAGAGACCTACTGGGAGATATGGTCGGTCTTCGGAGCTGACTCTCGGAACTATTATTGCAAACTGATACTCGGGAGATCGAATCTCCACAAAACGATGCGGCCGACCGGCCCATTCGGCGGTCGCCGCCTTTGTACTTTCCAATCGAGATGCAGCAACTTTCTGTAACCTGGATTCAATTGGTTCAATCGAACGGGCACGTTCCACCTGTTCGTCCGGAATCCAGAGACAGTATCTCTGTATTCCTCTTATATATTCCTGCGCGCCAAAAGCGGGCCGGACAAATGAAAGTGCGCGCTCATCAAGTTGGGATACTTCAGATTTTGACAAAAACAGGTTCCCTCCATCTTTGGCAAAATTCCCGAGTAGCATAGGCGAGATATCTGCCAAGGGATATTGTCGTCCGGCAACAAAAACAGCCTGCCCCGCAGTCAAGTAAGGAGAAATATTGTCAACTTCTCGCTCCAACTCCCCATCTACGATCTTGAGTTTGGGAAATTCAGCTTTTGAACACAATCCAATTATTACACATGTAACACCTGCATTATTTGCCGCCAAATTTGACCATTTGAATGAAAGTGTTGCGAAAGCGATCTTTGCGCCGTCCAATACAATCGGCCAAAACTCCGCGACTTGCATTCCCTGCGAAATTGAATTGGTTGAAACGAGCGCTGCTGCTGCTCCATTTATCTGCGAGATATACTGCGAAGCTTTGAACACGAAGCCGCAGATGTAATCGAACGAACGCCACCGAGAAGTTAAGTTATTGAAAAGCGTCGCCATATCAAACTTTTGATCCGACGACTGTTTCTTATCTCCGACGTATGGGGGATTCCCGCAGATGTAAGTTTCACCTCCCTCATTCTCGAAATCGATCTGCGGCTGCTCGAGTGGAGAGTGAAACAGATCATCAGCATGAAGTTTCACGCCAGTTCCAGTCGGCGGACAAACGCTCAACCAGTCAAGTTGTAGTGCGTTGCCGCGAACGATCCAGTTCTGCGCGTCGAGCGGAAGGAACTCGGCTAAGGCTTCCTTCTGCCCGCGATAAAGGACATCGCACTGATACTCTGCGATGATAAGGGCGAGGCGGGCGATCTCGGCGGGAAAATCGCGCAGTTCGATGCCGCGGAAATTCGTGAGCGGGATTTCCGTGCGATGATCCGATACACCGCGACGCTTGTCGATCTCGGCTTCAATCTCCCGCATCTGTTTATAGGCGATAACCAGAAAATTGCCCGAACCACATGCAGGATCGAAGACCCTGATCCGCGACATTCGGCGTCTAAGGTTTAAGAGCATGCGGGAGTTCGTCCCGGCTTCTTCCAGTCTTGCTCGGAGTTCGTCCAAAAAGAGAGGATTTAAGACCTTCAGGATATTGGGTACGCTCGTGTAATGCATGCCAAGCGCGCCGCGCTCGTCGTCGTCGGCGACCGCCTGAATCATCGATCCGAAGATATCCGGGTTGATCAGCTTCCAGTTCAGGCCTCCGATATGGAGAAGGTAGGACCGAGCAATCTTGCTGAACCGAGGCACCTCCGTACTGCCGGAGAACAGGCCGCCATTTACATAAGGGAAGCCGTTTGCCCATCTCGCAAGGCCCGCCTTGGCGCGATCCTCGATCCTGGTATTCATCGCACGAAACAGGGTGCCGATAACGTCATGCGTGTTCGAGGAATCACGTTCACTCATCTGATCAATGGTGGAGGTGAACACGCCTTCGCCGTTGAAGATATCGGTGTCTTCCGCGAAAAAGCAGAAGATCAGCCGCGCCATGAAATGGTTCATGTCCGGGCGGCGCGCCGCCGTCGCCCAATCGGGGTTATCCTTTAGAAGCTCGACGTAGAGCTTGTTCAAGCGCCCCGTGGCTCGAATGTCGAATGAGCTCTCACGGATTTGCTTAACCGTGGTGATCCCCGCCAGCGGCAGGAAGAAACCGAAATGATCCGGGAAATTGGGATAGCCGCAGGCGACGGTCTCTCCGCTGACGAGGTCTTCAGCCTCAAATGAGACGCCATCGGTCGCGAGGATGAACTTCGCCTTGTTTGACGCGGTCTTGGGGCTGTTGCGCAGCGCTATCAGTGTCTCGCCGACCAAGCCTTTGGAGCAGGTGGCAATGTGAATATTGGTTTTCTGGAGGATGCCGCCCGCAACATCCGATGCGTTCGCCGATGGCGTTCGCAACCGCTTGATGGTGGTCTCCTTGTTGCCGAAGGCGGCAAGGAATGCGAATGGAAACTCTTTGGGGTCGAACGGCTGATTGGCGAGTTCGGATACTGCTTCCTCGATCTCGACGGCATTCATTCTCTGACACTCTCAATCACTAGATTCTCAGCACTTCTTTTCGGAGATATGGATAGCGGAGAGACAATGAGTCGTCACGGTATTGCTGATAATACACAGAGTGATCTGCGATGATTGCAACAGCCGTAGCGTAGGATGGCTATCGCGAGGACCTATCTCTCCGAGGCGACAATCTTTGGCGGACAAAAGCGGAACTTAAAGATGGTACAAACACATCCAGTCGGCGATGCCGGAAAGCTTAATTTATAAGCCTTAGGCCTTTGATGGCTGGGAGAAAATTCAAATCTTTCTAGCGGACATTGACGCCACCCCACACCCATCACCTCCGCCGCTCCGCCCCCGCCGCAATCGTCTGCACCAACTCATCCACCTCCCTTGCCAACCTCTCCAGCGGCAACCCCACGAAGCGCCCCTCCAGACTGATGCTGACAACCCCATGCACCGCGCCGAACAACGTACGCGCCCGGATGGCCCGGTCCTCCGCAGACATACCCGGCTGCAGCTCGGCCAGCGGTTCGGCGATCACGTCCATCAGGAAGAGGTGCTCGTCGAGGTGCCATTGCGGGGTTGGGCTGGTTTCGGGCGGGGCGTGGTCGAAGAGGGCCTTCCAGAGGTTTCGGTGTTCGACGGCGAAGCTTAGGTATCCCTGCGCCAGGTTGCGCAGCCGGTCGGTCGGCGGTCTGTCTTTGGTTTTATCAAGCGTCAGCTTTGCCTCCAGCGCCTTCAGCGTCGCGGAGTTCACGTGGATGACGAGCTCGGAAAGGTCTGAAAAGACCGTGTAGAGGCCGCCCAGCGCGCAGCCGGCGTCCTGGGTGATGTCGCGGGCTCTGAGGTTGGCGAGCCCGTCCTTGGCGATCCGCTCGCGGGCGGCATCGATCAGCCGGGCCTTCAGGTCTTCGCGTTTTTCTTCTCGTCTGCCGGCCATTAACCATTCCACTTCGATTTTTTTGAACGTCGTTCAAAATTATCTTGAACGACGTTCATGATTCTGGCATAAGTCATCTCGTGAACAACGTTCATAAACCGGAGGAAGGAAATGTTCAAACTGATTTCTATTCTGTTGCGGGGCAGGGCGCATGATGCCGAACAGGCCTTCGCCGATCGCAACGCCGTGCCGCTGCTTGCCCAGCAGATCCGCGATGCCGCCCAATCGATCCAGTCGGCCCGCCGCAGCGTCGCGGTCGCCATCGCCCAGAACGAGCAGGAAAAGGTCCAGCACGGAACGATCGTCGCCCGCATCGCTGATCTCGAGGTCCGCGCTTCTGCCGCATTGGCGAAGGGCAATGAAGGGCTGGCCCGGGAGGCGGCCGAGGCGATCGCCTATCTCGAAGCCGAGCGCGATGCATCGGAAAGGGCGCAAGCCCAGTTCACCCAAGCGATCGACAAGCTGAAGGGCATCGTCCGTGCCTCGGAGGCGCGGCTGCAGGAGTTGCAGCGCGGCGAGCGGCTGGCCCGCGCCACCGAACAGGCCCAGAAGCTCGATGTCGTCGTCGGTGGCAGCCAAAGCTTCGCCACGCTCGACGATGCCGAGGAGACCCTGGCGCGGCTTCGCCTGCGCCAGAGCCAGAATGAAATGACCGCCGTGGCACTGAAGGACATGGAAGGCGCCATCCGCCCGGCCGGCATCATCGAGAAGCTTGCCAATGCCGGCTGCGGCGCGCCGCTGCGCTCATCCGCCGATGACGTGCTCGCGCGTCTGAAGAGCCGCATCACTCCCGCCGCTTAAATCCTGTACCATCGAACCTGAGGATCACGACAATGAACGACAGTTTCCAGAAACATTCCGCAAGCTGGGTCAGCTTCTCCTACATCTCCTTCGGCGCGGCCGCCTTCATGCTGGCGCTTGGCCTCTACATGATGCCGCTCGATCTCTGGGGCAAAGGCTATCTCGCCATGGGCATCCTGATGCTGGTGCAGACCACGGTGAACATCACCAAGACACTGCGCGACAATGCCGAATCCGAGAAGCTGATCCGCAAGGTCGAAGATGCCCGCACCGAGAAATTGCTCGTCAAGTTCAATCGTAACGGTGAAGATTAACCTTCCTTAACCACAGCGCAGAGTTGTTACCGCACTCAACTTTTGCGTAACAACTCTGTGGCCTTCTCTGCTAGCCGAAAGAGGGACCCGCCGTGCAAAACAATCTGATGACATCAAGGAAATTCGCGCCGCTGTTCTGGACACAGTTCCTGACCGCCTTCAACGACAATTTCCTCAAGAACACCCTGGTGTTCCTCATTCTCTTCAAGATGTCGGCGAGTGAAGGCGCAGCCCTGGTGACGCTCGCCGGCGTCATCCTCATCATCCCCTTCCTGCTGCTCTCGGCCATCGCAGGCGAACTCGCCGACAAGCATGACAAGGCGAAAATCGCCGAACTCTTGAAACGCTGCGAGATCGCCATCGCCGGGCTTGCCGTCGTCGGCCTCGCATTCTCCTCGATTTTTGTGCTGATGGCGGCGCTGTTCGGCTTCGGCACCATCTCGGCGCTGTTCGGGCCGATCAAATACGGCATCCTGCCAGATCATCTCGAACGCCGCGACCTGCCGAAGGCCAATGCCTGGATCGAAGGCGGCACCTTCATTGCCATCCTCGGCGGCACGATCATCGCCGCATTCGCCTTTTCCGGCGGTGACAATGTGCTGATCTTCGGCACGATGATGATGGGGCTTTCGGTGCTCTGCTGGCTTTCAGCCCGCATGATCCCGCCCACCGGCTCCAAGGCGCCCGATCTCGAAATCGACCGCAATGTCATCCGCTCCAGCTACAACCTCGTCATGGAGATCCGCGCCGACAAGCGCCTGTGGCGCTCGGCGCTGATGAATTGCTGGTTCTGGCTGGTCGGCGCCTTCGTGCTCTCCATCCTGCCGACTATGGTCACTGAGCTGCTCGGCGGTTCCGAGCTTGTCGTGCCGGCCTATCTGACGGTCTTTGCCGTCGCGGTCGCTGTGGGATCGGCCATTGCCGCCTGGATGTCGTCCGGCCGCATCGTGCTGTTGCCAGCGCCTGTCGGCACGGCGCTGCTGGCCATCTTCAGCCTCGATCTCGCCTGGAACCTGTGGGGCCTGCAATCGACAAGCCATGCGACGACGATTGCCGGTTTCTTCGCCGGCCATAATACCATCCGCGTCGCCATCGATCTCGCCGGCATGGCGATCTCGGGCGCCTTCATCGCCGTGCCCACCTTCGCAGCCCTGCAGACCTGGGCGCATGAGGACCGCCGCGCCCGCGTCATCGGCGCCGCCAATGTGCTCTCGGCCCTGTTCATCACCGTCGGCCTCGGCCTCGTTGCCGCCGCCCAGGCGTTCGGCGCCTCTATTCCCGAAATCCTGATCGGCCTCGGCATCATCAATTTCGCCGTTGCCTGGCTGATGCTGAAGACGCTGCCGACCAATCCCTTCCGTGATTTCATCTCGATCCTATTCCGCGCCTTCATGCGGCTGGAGGTCGAAGGTCTGGAAAACATCAAGAAGGCCGGCCGCGCGCCGATCATCGCGCTCAATCACGTCAGCCTGCTCGATGGCGCCTTGGCGCTCGCCATCACCGAGGAAGAGCCGGTCTTTGCCGTCGACTATAAGATCGCCCAGGCCTGGTGGGTGCGGCCGTTCCTGAAGATGTGCAAATTCCTGCCGCTCGACCCCACAAAGCCGATGGCGACACGTTCGCTGATCAAGGTGGTGCAGGAGGGCAGTCCGATCGGCATCTTCCCCGAAGGCCGCCTGACGGTGACCGGCACCCTGATGAAGGTCTATGACGGTGCCGCCATGGTCGCCGACAAGACGGGCTCGATGGTCGTGCCGGTCAGGATCGACGGGCTGGAGAAGAGCTATCTCTCCTATCTCGATAACGGCAAGATCCGCCGCCGGCTGTTCCCCAAGGTCAAGGTCACCATTCTCGAGCCGGTGAAGCTCGAAGTTCCGCCGGAGCTGAAAGGCCGCAAGCGCCGCACGGCGGCGGGTGCCGCCCTCTATCAGGTCATGTCGGACCTGATGTTCCGCACCGCCGATACCTCCTCCACTGTTCTCGATCGCGTCATCGAGGCGAGCCACGAATACGGCGCTGGCAAGCTCGCCGTCGAAGATCCGGTCACCGGCAAGCTCACTTACGGCAAGCTGCTGACGGGGGCTGCTGTGCTCGGCGCGAAGTTCCGCACCATGTTCGGGGAAAACAACCTCGGCGTGATGCTGCCGAATGCCAACGGTGCCGCCGCCACCCTTCTCGGCGTGATGACGGCGGGCAAGGTGCCGGCCATGCTGAACTTCACCGCGGGCGCTGCCAATATCCTCTCCGCCTGCAAGGCCGCCGAGGTGAAGCATGTGCTGACATCGCGCGCCTTCGTCACCCAGGCCAAGCTCGGCCCCGTTATCGAGGAGATGGAAAAGCAGGTGAAGATCGTCTGGCTCGATGATCTCAGGGCCGAAATCTCACTCAAGGACAAGATCCTGGGTTATCTCAGGAAGGGGAGGCCGCTGGTGAAGCGCCAGCCGGACGATCCGGCCGTGATCCTCTTCACCTCGGGCTCCGAAGGCACGCCAAAGGGCGTGGTGCTCACCCACCGCAACATCCTGTCGAACGCCGCCCAGGCCGCCGCCCGCATCGATTTTCACAGCGGCGACAAGGTGTTCAACATCCTGCCCGTGTTCCATTCCTTCGGGCTGACGGCCGGCACCGTGCTGCCGCTGATTTCGGGCGTGCCGGTCTATTTCTATCCTTCGCCGCTGCACTACCGCATCGTACCGGAGCTGATCTATGTCTCGAATGCCACGATCATCTTCGGCACCGATACCTTCCTCAATGGTTACTCCAGGACGGCGCATCCTTACGACTTCCGCTCGATCCGCTACATCTTCTCGGGCGCCGAGCCGGTGAAGGCCTCGACCCGCCAGACCTATATGGAAAAATTCGGCCTGCGCATTTTGGAAGGCTACGGCGTCACCGAGACCGCGCCGGTGATTTCGATCAATACGCCGATGTACAACAAGTCGGGCACGGTCGGCAAAATCCTGCCGGGCATGGAATGGAAGCTCGAACCGGTGCCTGGTATCGATGAGGGCGGAAGGCTGCATGTGCGCGGCGCCAACGTCATGGCAGGCTATCTCCGCGCCGAAAAGCCAGGCGTGCTCGAGCCGCTCGCCGATGGCTGGCACGACACCGGCGACATCGTCACCATCGATGAGGACGGCTTCGTCAAGATCCGCGGCCGCGCCAAACGCTTCGCCAAGATCGGCGGTGAAATGATCTCGCTCGCAGCCGTCGAGACGCTGGCCGCCGAGCTCTGGCCGGGCGCTCTCTCGGTCGTCTCCTCGCTGCCCGACGCCAAGAAGGGCGAGCGCCTGGTGCTTTTGACCGACGCGCCCACCGCCACCCGCGCCGAATTCCTCGCCTTCGCCAAATCCAAGGGCGCCATGGACATGATGGTCCCGGCCGAGGTCAATATCGGCACAGTGCCGGTGCTGGGTTCGGGCAAGGTGGATTTCGTTGCGGCGCGCAAGCTGGCGGAAAGTGCGGCGCAGGGGGAACAGGCGGCGTGAGGAGAGGGCGCAGCACCCGGGCGACTGTCAGTTTGTTAAAAACCTCTGCCCATAACCTCAATCCCAGCGGGTCGAGCCGGGCGAGGGGACGTACTATGCGAGAGCGGGCGAGGAACGGAGGCGGCGCGGCATATCCTCTTCGCCCCAGCGGGGAGAAGTGCTGGAGCGATAGCGAGGCGATGAGGGGGTGAGCGGCAAAGCCGCGAATGCGCTGAGCGCAAGCGAAGGGCAACAATGAATGGCATGCCGTGTGGCCCCCTCATCCGCCCTACGGGCACCTTCTCCCCGCTGGGGAGAAGAGGGGATCGAGACGCCGGAGCATATCCCTTCGCCCCGGTTAGCGATGACGGCAGGCGGATGAGGGGCACCCATCCGCCTGCTTCATCGTTTCGGACAAACCGTCCGTTACTTCTGTTCCGGCGCCAGGAATTCCGCGCAATAGGATGGACCATCCACACCCGGGATGTCGGCGACGGTGCGGATGTCGCGGATCGTGTAGTCGGAGCTGGTGGTGATTTCGGCCTGGCAGCGCAGATAGGAGGTGCGGGCGGACGCGATCTGCTTGCCGCGCTTGCCATCGGCGCCTTCGGCATATTTCGCCGGAATGCGCACGGTCTTGTAGCCGCCGCGCCAGGTATAGACGGTGCCCGTGCCTTCTTCGCGGTCGCTGATCGGCGGCCCGTAAGCGGCAAAGAAGATGCCGGCCGACTTGCCGACCCAGCGGGCCTCGATCGGATTGCCGGCGGAAGGAATGGTCGTGCATCCGGCAAGCGCAATTGCAAGCCCGGCCGCGGTCATGGTGCGGAGTTTCATCATGTGGTCCCTGATCTCAAGCGCATTGGCTGCGAAGCCGCCCTCACGGCGGTTTCGCCTGTCCCGTCGAGCCCTTTAGCGCGGAACCCTGCAAAAGAAAATTGCCCCTTTGACACTTCCGTTCGATTTGCTTCGAGTGTGTCTTTTTGCAGCAGCAACTGCCGTCCGGCGCCTGTCACGCCACTGTCAAAAATTCCGCCCGAATTTTGGAATTTGGTGCTTGTGCAACCAGATAGGCTGTTCTATAGAAGCGCCGCTGGTCACGGAGTGTAGCGCAGTCTGGTAGCGCACCACGTTCGGGACGTGGGGGTCGAGTGTTCGAATCACTCCACTCCGACCAGTCTGAACCCTTGAAAAGGTTCATCATTTTCCCGAAACTTCGAATTCTCAGATACTTGCCATTTCATGCAGCGGACCGATTGCCCTGCGGACCGGTTAAAATGCGTTCGCTGCCTGCTGCTGAAAGTCTGGGCTGGTGTGTGCGTACGGCGGCAGGTGTGTTGGCCGGCATCATTCTGCTTTACCTCAAGGCGTCGCCTTGAACATTGAAAAGACCGCCTGCTAGAAGCAGCCTAGAATGGGATCACAAGGCCCATGAGTTGAAAGTGGGCGACCGGGCATCATTGCCCCCATGCCGGCTTTGGATCGCCCAAAACCTACAGCGCCGTGCGTTTGATCTTGGCTTTCATTGGCGTCCCGCCATTGGCTGCCCATGCGGCCGCCCCGAGCGAACGGACATGTCCCTGCACACGAGCGCCGGGGGCAAACCGCTTCAGGTCGTTGATGTTCATGAAATCGCCTCGTTCAAGTATAGATAAGTGATGTGGAAGGTTGCAAATTTCCGCAGCCGGAGTCATTCATGCGGCGCCGGTCGAGCGGTAAGCCCTGCCCACGCATTTGCGAATATTCTGCCCAGAACCACGAGGCCTGCCGAAGGAGGAAAGCGAATGCGTGTCTTGGTTCTGACTTTTGTTCGTCTCGGACCTGCTTTGGTCTATGCGATTGGTGCGGTATTTGCCGCCAGCATGCTACTCCTGGCAATGTATCCATCACGCCCGTTTGCTTGGGCGCTGTACCTGACGTTGCTGCCGGTGTTGCGCCTACCCCTCATGTTACTTAGCGTGGCGGGGATGGGGGCGTGGGAACTTCTCGCTGCGTTTGCATCGATGGCGATTTTCGGCGTCTATCTTACTTTTCATCCGAAACGGTTTCTTAGGGCACGCTTCGTTCATGCTCATGTTGCGCTGCTCGGGCTGGTGCTTGCCAATGCCGCTGCAAGCACAGCCGCAGCAGGTCGCAGTGGGGCGTCACTCCCCGGCTATGTCGACTGGTCACTGCCGTTGCCTACAGCGCTGCTCGGAACCGTGTTGATCATCGTGGCTGGCCTCGCCTGCCTTTTCACTCACGCCGAGATCATCCGCCGCATCCGCATCCGGGCCAGCATTGATCGGCTGCTGGCGCATCGTGCTTCGTTGCATTGACAGACGCCGATGGCGGCGCATCGGTGTAAGTCACATCCCCAATAGTTGGTATTCACCAATTTAACCGGTTGCGATTGCCATTTTCCGCAACCGTGCGAAGATGCGTTCAAGCAACGCGGGGGTACCAATGAGCAATCGACACTTGATTATTGCAGATGTCATCGGCCGGATTGGCATCTGCTCCTATTCAATACTAGTTGTGTGGACCAAGATCGCGCGGACGATGACGACCGACGACTATCCGGGCGTCGTATTCCTAATAGCTGAGATCGCTGCGATCTTATTTGTCGGCATGATGTGTGTCGTAACCCTAACAAGAATGCCCCAAGTGCGGTCTGCGCGCGGCGTTGAACCATACCTGACGGCGATGGCAGGCAGCTTCCTCTTCCTACTGATCGCCTTCCTGCCTCCGCCAATGGTGTTGCCAAATACTGTGCGCGTTGCCGCAATGGTTTTGATGATCATTGGCTGCATTTCATCGGCATATATGCTTGCGATCCTCGGCCGCAGTTTCAGCATAGCACCGGGAGCTAGAGCTCTGGTCACAACAGGGCCATATTCCATCGTCCGGCACCCGCTCTATCTGACCGAGGAGATATTCGTTGTCGGAATGATTCTATTCAGCTTTTCTCCGTGGACGGTGTTTCTCGGAATCGTGCACTGGTGCCTGCAACTTCGCCGGATGAGCAACGAAGAGACGGTGCTCCGGGCGGCATTTCCAGACTACCGGTCCTATGCCGAGCGCGTCCCCAGGGTGATGCCGTTTTTCCCCATGCGCGGCAAACGCGCCACGGCCACTGGATGATGGATCATGACATAACCGTCGGTCAGGAGCGCGGAAAAGCAGCGGTTGGCACGCTGAAGCTGGTGTCCGTGGCGTAGCGGGCTCTACACCTTTGGTAATGCGGAGTTCATCAAGCCAACCGTTCATGTCGACCGTACCACCTGAGTTCTGAGCTCCGATGCCCAGAGCGCCGGCATAGTCGCCGATCGCGGAGTTTGCTGGCGTGGAGCTCGCCCTCATCACACCGTCGATGTACACGCGGACCTTTCCGGTCGCGTCGTGATCAACAGCGACGTGATACCACTACCTGTTGTCATTGCTGTTCCGGTCGTAGTCACAGTCGTGAAGTTCGCGCGGGCGAAGGACAACTGATCGATCGTCGGGACGGCAAGCTGCGACATGCCTCGTACAAAGGACTCCGCGAAGCTCAGGACAATGCTGCGGTGTATGAAATGGAATAGGCGGACCGATTGCGGACCGTTTCATCGGACGAAATGAGAACAGGCGGGAACATATAGAAACCGCCTGTCCCGGATTCATTGGGCTTTCCCGAAGCATTCTCCGTTCGGGACGTGGGGGTCGAGTGTTCGAATCACTCCACTCAGACAAGCCAATATCTCATTGATATTCTTTGGAAATATCGATATCCCCGAATTGGTCGATCAGGCCATGTCTCCCGAAAAGTCTCCGAATTGAGGTCGTCCGAAGGCCAGCCGGTGAAAGTTCACGGGGGAAATAGACTTACGTGAAGTCGATTCCAGACCTGCTTCCCATAACCCGCGATGCTTCCGCTATCAGCCAATCCGTAAAGTAGGAAACCTCGTTGCGATCGCGATTGGCTTGGGGACAGATACAGTAGTAGTTGTGTAGCGCGGGAACCGAGAGCGAGAACGGCTGCACAAGCCTGCCTTCGTTCAAATCCCTCGCCGAGATGATCTCGTCGCTCAGCGCAACGCCGAACCCATCCCTAGCTGCTTGCAGGACGATGCCGAAATCGTCGAAGTAAACGTTGGACTGGCCAACGTTGCTGTTTCCCGCCGCGGCTTGATACCGTCTCCACTGCGACCCGTCATCTTCGTGGAGGAGGCGGTGAAATGCCAGATCGCTCGGCTGGCGAATAGCCGTCGGACCTCGTAGGAGCTGGGGGCTGCAAACGGGCGTCATCTGTATGCCGTGAAGAAGCTGCCACCAAAAGCCAGGCCATGGGGGAACGCCGTAGACCACGGCGAGATCGGCTTTTCTCCAGTCGACACCCTCGAAATGGCCGGAGGTCGTCACTCGGATGTCGAAGGTTGGATTGTCTGCAATAAATTCAAAGAGCCGGCTGGCAAGCCAGGCTACTCCATGGACTTGAGGAATGGAGATGGAGAGCGACTTGTTTCCTTCGTCCCGGTACTTCTTTGCCGAAACCTCCTTTACCCCCGAGGTTATGGCATCCATGGCTTTCGTTACCGAGCGCACCAGGGTCACGCCGCTCTCAGTCAGCACGAGTTGACGTCCGCGTTTCTGGAAAAGATCCACACCCATTGACAGTTGAAGTGAACGAAGCTGCTGGCTCACTGCGCCAGGGGTGACGTGAAGCTCCGCGGCAGCCGCGCCGACATGACCCAGCCGCGCGACGCTTTCGAACACACGAAGAGCATTCAATGGGGGCAACGCCATACGGAACCTCCAGACCGTTTAGATTATTTGATCGTATTACCTCAGATATTTTAGCTTGTCTGTGCCCTTCGACGGATTACCACTAGGCGCGTCAAGAAAACGTAACAAAGGGGAACCCTAAATATGACACGGACCGAAAAGCTGATGCCCGTTGCGGCATGTTTCGGAATACTCAGTTTTGCTGCAGTCGCAAACGCCGAGGCAGTAAAACCACCTCAGTTTGCAGCGAATGGTGTCCTTAAAGTTTGCACCGCCGGCGACTTTCCTCCCATGCAATACTACAAAACCCCCGGTGATCCCGACTTGGTTGGCTTCGAGGTCGATGTTGTGAACGCCTTGGCAGCCCAATGGGGCGCGAAAACGGAATTCGTTGTCGGCGACTTCAAAGGGCTTCTTCCTTCGCTGGACTCCGAGCGGTGCGATATCGTTGCGAGCGGCATCATGATCACGCCTGCGCGTCTCGAAAAGTACGATGGAGTTCCGTACTTCGGTTCAAAGGTTGTCCTGCTCGTTCCGGCGACCGATGAAACGTCGAAGGCGCCCGGTGATATGAACGGCAAGCGCATGGCGATCGAAGCCGGCACCACTTACGAGAAAACGATAACCGACCTCAACAGCAAGCTCGCAGGGGAAGGCAAAGAACCCATCGAGATGCAGACCTATCCCTCCGCATCGGGCGTTATTGAGCAGATTTTGGTGGGGAGAGCCGCGGGCACAATCACGCAGGACACGACCGCCGCGTTTCGAATGCTCCAGGTTCCCGGCAAGCTGAAGGTGGCTTACACCTACGACGAAGTGGAGACCTATGGAATCTACCTCCGCAGGAACGCCGGCGATCGTACGATATTGAAGGAAGCGATCGAAAAGTTGCAGGCCAGCGGCGAGATGAAGCAATTGCTTGCGAAGTGGAATTTGCCGGCTACAGCGACCGACGTCCCACACGACTGAGGCGGAAACCCGGACGATGTTCGACTTTCAACTTTTTACCACCGCCCTGTTTGGATGGCCCCTCGCACAGGGGGCCATGCTCACCATCGCGCTCTCTGTCGCGGTCATGGTCGTTTCGCTTGCATTTGGTACCCTGCTTGCAATTGTCTCGGGTTCAGACAACCGATTTGCTCGGTGGTCGGCCGCAGCCTACGTATGGCTCTTCAGGGGCGCTCCTGCTCTGTTGGTCCTGCTGTTTGTATGGAATGGCCTTCCGCAACTTTCCGCCATCTTCCGCGAACACTGGTTCACGCCCTTTGTGGCGGCTTTTTCCGCTTTCACCCTGATCCAGGTCGCCTACCTCACCGAAATTCTTCGTGGCGCCTTCGCTGCCGTCGGCCGGGGTCAAAAGGAGGGGGCTGCCGCTCTCGGGTTTCACCCCTGGCAGACATTTTTCCTTATCACGTTGCCCCAGGCGCTGCGCATCGCCGTTCCCGCGCTGATAAACGAGTTCATCTCGCTCCTTAAAACCACTTCGCTGGCCACAGTGATTTCACTGAAGGAACTGATGACAATAACGCAGTTCGCCATCTCGGCCAGCTTCCGCTTCCTTGAATGGTATGGCGCGGCCCTGGTCTACTACATGGCAATGGTCTCCGTTTTGACCTTCGCCCAGATACATATCGAGCGGTATCTCGCGCGCGGACACCATTAACAAGAAACCCTATCGGATCGAATGTCATGCAGATATCTCCGCACGTCACTGCGGCCAGCCCGACCCACGCCATCACCCTAACCCGCGTGAGCAAGTGGTATGGTACGTTTCAGGTTCTCCACGACGTGGACCTGAACGTGGCCAAGAGCTCGCGAGTTGTTATTTGCGGCCCGTCCGGTTCCGGCAAATCCACACTCATCAGATGCGTCAACCGCCTTGAGGCTCACCAAAAGGGCACGATCATCGTCAATGGTGTTGAGCTTGGCGATCAGTTGAAAAGGATTGACCAGGTCCGCAGCGATGTCGGGATGGTTTTCCAGCACTTCAATCTCTTTCCGCACCTCACCGTATTGGAGAACTGCACCATCGCGCAACGCTGGGTTCGAAAGCGTTCTGCGAAGGAAGCGAATGAGATGGCGATGTCCCTCCTTGAGCGGGTCAGAATTCCTGAGAAGGCGCATTTTTATCCGGGGCAACTCTCAGGAGGACAACAGCAGCGCGTCGCGATCGCACGTGCGCTCTGTATGAACCCCAGCATCATGCTCTTCGACGAGCCGACCTCCGCCCTGGATCCGGAGATGGTGAAAGAAGTCCTCGACACAATGGTTCGCCTTGCCGAGGACGGGATGACGATGGTGTGCGTTACCCACGAAATGGGATTTGCTCGTCAGGTCGCCAGCGAAGTTGTCTTCATGGACGGCGGGCAAATTATCGAACGCAACACTCCGCAGGAACTGTTCTCCCGCCCCACGCATGAGCGGACGAAGCGCTTCTTGAACAACCTCTTACATTGATGGTGGCCATCTTGAGCGAAACCAAAGACTGGTTCGAGCGCGTTACCCTGGCGCCGAACGTAACCTTACTCCGCGAGCCGAACGTCCATCATTTCTTCCGCGCCAATCTGTATCATGTCGTGGGAAGGGATGCAGACCTCGTGATCGACTTCGGGACGGGACTTCGGTCTTTAAGCGGGTTCCTCGATTTGGATGCTGGTAAGCCTGTTGTCGCAGTCGCTACCCATGTTCATATCGATCATGTGGGTTCCTTCCACGAATTCAAACATAGGATCGGTCACGTGATCGAAGCCCCATACTTCAAGTCAATGGAAGATTGCGCGACGTTGGCGGGTTATTTCCGCGAGCATCCGCAGGCGGTCTCAGACAGGCCCTCCGCAGGCTGGAACCAAGCTGATTATGCAATCGTGCCCGCACCTCTGACGGAAGTGGTTCGTGAGGGATCAACTATCGACATCGGAGGGGTCGCCTTCACAGTGCTGCATCTTCCCGGTCACTCACCCGGATCGATCGCCCTCTTGGACACGCGAACTGGCGTTCTTTTCTCCGGGGATGCCATCTACGACGGTGGTCTGGTGGACGATCTCCCCGGTTGCGACAAGGAAGTTTATCGCAATACAATGTCGCGGCTGAAGGACATTGAAGTATCAATCGTTTACGGCGGCCACGGGAACCCTATGTCGCAGGAAAGAATGCACGATATCGCCAAGACCTATCTCGACCGACCGGTCTAGCTTTTCATCGCAGCTTATCGTGAACCGACAAAGAATTTTACCAAAGGACGTTGCAATGACAGACTTGGCTAAGCTCAACGCCCTCCGCGAAAAGTACGCGAATGCTTCCGGTGGCGACATTTTTGATGAAAACTTCGCGCGTGTCGCGAAGGCCCAGTTCACCAGTGGTGACAGGCGGAAATGGCCTTTCGCCGGAATACCAACGCTTGTCGGCGCACCGTGCCGTCCTGATCTGCAGGACACTGCCGATTTTGGCGGTTTGGATATTGCCCTGCTCGGCGTCCCGATGGACCTTGGCGTCACCAATAGAAATGGCAGCAGGTTCGGGCCGCGAGCTGTCCGAAATATCGAGCGGATAGGACCTTACGACCACGTGCTCAAATCGTCTCCGCTATCGACTGCAAAGGTCGCGGATATCGGTGATGTGCCGATGCAGAGCCGTTACGACCTCGACCTCTGCCACGCGGATATTTTTAGCTTCTATAAGAAGCTTGTGAACGCAGGCGTTCGCCCGCTGTCGGTGGGCGGCGATCATTCGATAACCTCTTCGATTCTAAAGGCAGTTGGAGCGAAAGAACCGGTTGGGATGATCCACATCGATGCCCATTGTGATACGGCAGGACCATATGAGGGGGCCAAGTTTCAACATGGCGGCCCATTCAGGCTGGCCGTCTTGGACGGTGTGCTTGATCCCGAACGCACGATCCAGATCGGCATTCGCGGCGGTGCCGAATATCTTTGGGAGTTTTCATACGACAGCGGCATGACGGTTATCCATGCCGAGGAGGTCCCCCACATCGGCATCGCAGCGCTAATTGAAAAAGCGCGAGCCGTCGTTGGAAACGGACCTACCTACGTGTCATTCGATATCGACAGTGTTGATCCGGGCTTTGCCCCTGGGACCGGTACGCCCGAGGTCGGAGGACTTACGCCACGCGAGGTCTTGGAGTTTCTCAGGGGGATGCGAGGGTTGAACATCGTGGGCGGTGATGTGGTCGAGGTAGCGCCACAATACGACTCGACAACGAACACTGCTCACATCGCGGCTCAGGTCTTGTTCACCATACTCTGCCTGATGACGGGTTGAACAGATAATCTGGAACGAGCCACCTGCGGCGGCACTACGGGCAGATTGGCGGTTTTCCCGCTAGCCGACTGGAATGAGCGTGTTTTGAATTTTAGGTACGACTAACGAACAAATCGGCAGCTTGCTGGTTCTTCCATCAGGAGGAAGCAGATATGAAGACCATGAGCAATCGCCAAGTTCGTATTCCCGGCCCGCGAGAGCACGATGTTGCGGAACATTGCCGCAAGTTCGGGATTGGTCCGGCGGAGGAGAAGAAGCTGAAGAAACTCCTCGGATCTCGGGCGCCGCTCCATGAAATCCAGGCCAATGCTCCGCCGCGGCAGCCAAAATGGCGCTAGGCCAGGAAGCGTCTCGATTCGATGCGGTGCATCGAGCGAAACAGCGCGTGTTTCTTTTGCCGGGGGCGCAGCGGTCCGCGCCGACCTCTACACACTCAACGGCCCGCGCTGCCCTTAGGCGCGAGCCCGAAAGCGTATCAATGCTGGAGTTTCCGCGACAGCATCAGAATGTAGTCGTCGGCGATATCGGCAACGACCATCGCCGCTTCCGCAGGCGAATATCCCTTGCTGACGGCGTCGGCGACGACCTTCATCACGGCCGATTCAAGCGCCTCCCGGCAATCCGAGAGGGTTTCTACATGCGGGCATTTTGCACGAAATTCCAATACGTTGTTCATGGCATACCCTCCGTTTGATGGTTTGAGCCCCTATGCGTGAAGCCGGCCTTTCGGGGGAAGGTAGGCTATGGTCCCGGTGAGCGCTGCCTGTCGGGATCGGACGCGTTGTCGTAAAGACACGATGGCACAGGACCGTCTGTATTCAAGCGGATGCTGATGTTAAGGTAAGCCAGTAGGGTTAATTCGCCCGATGATTGTGTTTCCAAGCGTCTGATATCGACGCAACCGGGTGGCGGCTGCGGTTCCACTTCGCAGTCGCCATTCCACCTTTAGACGCTGATGCGGCGGCCGGCCTTGTCTGCCTCTTTGCGATTGGCGCCATATTTTTCGATGATGCCTTTGGCATCCTCTTGAGAAATGCGGTGTTTCTTCGCGAAGTAGATGACCTCGTAGGGTGCTTCAATCACGGCAGCTTTGGGGGGCTGGACCTTGTTGGTTTTCTCACTGGTCATGATTTTTCCTTTCGTGGAAATGCTGAGCTGGACGCCGCGCAATTTCTGCACGGGTCAACGCCCATTTGCGTAACGACCGAGGATTGGAGAACCGGCAATCTTAGGTCGATATCAGCCGAAGAATTGACTTCGTTCCGTATCAGCGATGGGATCTGGCTGTCGTATGTTTTTCCCAGATCTGCGTCGCCTGAGCCGCCGTGGCGGTCTTGTGGAAGCGCAACAGGTGAAGCCCTTCCACTCTTCGTTTTTCATCGAAGGCGCTGTTCTCGTAGTCGGTGCCTTCGAGAATCCTCTCGCTTTCGAGGACGGTCTTCAATTCCTGCACGAAGTGCCCGGTAATGTTGAAAAGGGCTTCATTCTCAGGTGCGTTTGTCATCGTTCTTCCCTGTGGGTGGTCGCGTGCCATTCAACGCGATGCTGGTTCAGCAGGTCGCGTCGGTGAGGTGCATCAAGCAATCCGCGCCCCTATGGGAAGGCTGGTATCGGACAGCGCTTAGCTGGAGGTGTCTGTCTGGAGTTCCATATATCATGCAGCAAACGCCGCACTGACGAAACTGTCATGAAGGTGCGGCAAGTCTGAAGGCGCGCACCTTAAACGACTTGCCTCCCCGATACCATGTCAATCGAGATAGCGGACAATATAAATAGCTGGGGCTGCTGCAATGCTGTCCGACTGCGGACGCGGCAGAGCCTCAGGGGGGTAGGCTTTCCCGTCGACCATGGCTTCGATCAGTTTCAGGCGGTCGAGTTGGCGTCGTTGATGGTCATAGAGCCTGCCCAGCAACTCGCGGGCCGAACCAGCGGGACTGCCTTTGAGGGACAGTTTTTTGATAACAATTTCCTGTTTGGCGATGCGGTTAGCGGTCTTGACGACATGGCGACGTGCCAGCTTCAGGTCTTTCGGGCGGTATCGCGTCGAAACCATATGCTTCGGTCCTCCTGTCATGCCGGGTTATCTGGACAATGGCTGTTATCAGCTTACCTGCTCGATGCACCTCAGGCGATCAGCGAAAATCTTCAGCCTTGAGCGTGAAGTTGTTTCCGCGTCGATGTTGATAGACTCTCGACGCAGCCTCCAGAATGGAAGGGCGCGCGGCATCAAAAGCATTGAGATAGGCGGCTTCGGAAGAATTCTGCGTGATAGCGCCTCCGAGAGCGGCTTCTTCGACCAGAAACCTGACTTCGAACATGCCGTCATATCCGGTGAAACGGACACCTTTTCTCGCTTCGTCGAAACTGCGGCTTCTGTTGGGAAAGATAAGTGCCATTGCGGTTGTCCTTGGAACTGGTCGCGAGCCGATGCGCGGAACTTCGCGGCGGCGATGATCTTGGATGCACGAGGAAACGAGCAGCTGGATGCGAGATACTTGGCGATCCCGACGACAGTCCGCAGGCTTTCAATGGATGGTCTGCACAATGACCCGGTCACGAAGCAAAGCTTCGGATGTCCTGATCAGACGCACCGTGCCGGCAATCACCTCGTCAGAATAGCGAGAGTCCGCACTGGAAATTTCGTCCGTCATATCGCGGAGAACTTTGTTTATCTCAAGCAGGGACGGTACGAGTTCCAGCAATCCATCGGCGGCCAGCCCATGCGTCAGACGTGCGATCACCGCTCTCAGGTGGTCTATGAGGGCACGCCTTTCGGAAACCGTCAGTGCCGACGGCTTTGTGAAGGTCGCTTCACCGTCAAATCGCATGATGCGTATCCTCCTGCACCTAAAATGGGTTCCTTCACGGCATTATCAATGGCTTCAGCCGAATGAGGTTGCGGTCAGGTGGCAAAGAGCGCAAGCTGATCCATCGGCGGCCACGATACGGGCACCGCTGCTTGGGGCGCGAACCCTAGCCCCAACAAAGGAGGACGCAATGTCTTCCACCAATCATCAATTTTTCGATGTCGCCAATTTGAGGATGCTGGATCGCATTCTTCGAAAAGCGGGCTTTCGCGGAGGCGAAACTTTCGCGATCGACGACAATGAGATCAGCGCGACAAGTTTCCTCATTGACTGTTTCCAGATGGGAATCGTCGATGAGGCAGCGTTGCGATCGGCTCTGAAAATGTATCTCGCAACGCAATTGAGTTCGGGACCGCTTCCCCCCGTCATGGAAGACGCCTCTCTGGCGCGATGGCAGGATGACGGCGGCGCTCCTGTCAAAGCCTATCGAATCGCACGATATACCGCGTCCGGGCGTCCCAACGCATCGCTGCGACCGGCAGGTTACCGTTTTCCAAAAACCAGGCTGCCTGAACGATTGTCCGACATGCCGTGAGGATGGTCTTGCTGCAACGCTCCTGACCCATGCGTTGCGGCGGATGACCGATAGCCCTGATGACATGACGAAGAAGGAAAGAAAAAAGACATGCCTTGGAACCACGCCGATCAAAAGGACGGGGTCGGGAAACGCAAGATCATCGCTTCCATGCACAAAAGGGTAACGTCAGGCCCTACAGCCGACGATCTCATAATGCAGGCTCGTCAAGCGCGGTCACCGTCAGCGGAGACCGATGATGGTGCCGACCACGACCGATATGGCGTGGCGCGGACACACAAAGGTCCGTTCGATAACGCGACGGCATTCAGCGACCCCACCTACGATCATGATCTCCCGACGAAGCAGCAATTGGAGGCCGCGCGGCGCAGGCAATCCGATGCCATAGAACAGCAAGAGGCAAACCGTCAGAGGGGCAAATCGCGCCCTCGAGCCAGGGAAAGGAATCCGAAAAGTTCCTGAGTAGAAAATAGGGACCGTAGAGGATCGGCAGAAAAGCCCGCTTTCGCGGGCTTTTCTTGGCCATTGAGAAATTGCGCTGCCTCAGGCAGCCGCAAACGGCACGGCCACGAAAGTCTTGTTGCCGCCGCGCTCGATGAGCAGCAGCACCGATTTGCGGCCGGCCTTGCCGGCTTCGGCAACCGCTGTCTTGACGTCGCGGGCGTTGTGAACCGGCTTGTCGTTCACCGAGACGATCACGTCGCCCGATTGAATGCCGGCGGCAGCCGCCGACTTGTCCGGGTTGACGCTGGCGACCACCGCACCGCTTGCGCTGCGCGGCAGGTTGAGTTGCTGGCGAACGTCGGGCGTCAGGTCGGCAAGGCCGATGCCGAGGCTCGGCTGGCTGGTGTTCTGGCCCAGGCTGTCGGGGCTTTCGGCTGCGGCTTGTTTCTGGCTGTTCTCATTGCCGCCGACAACAACGTTGAGATCGATCGTTTTGCCGTCACGCCAGACGCCGAGGGATTCTTTGGCCCCTGGCGAAAGGTCGGCCACGAGGCGCGACAGGTCCTTCGGCGTCTTGACGGTTTCGCTGCCGACCGACGTGACGATATCGCCCGGCTTCAGGCCGGCCCGTGCCGCCGGCGTATCGGCGGTGACGGCGGCAACCAGCGCGCCGCCGGTTTTGGCGAGGCCGACGGCATCGGCCACGTCCTTCGTCACCGGCTGGATCTGCACGCCGAGATAGCCGTGATCGATCGAACCGTCCTTCTGCAGCTTGGCGACGATCGCCTTCGCCTCATCGGAGGGAATGGCGAAGCCGACGCCGACACTGCCGCCATTCGGCGAATAGATCGCGGTGTTGATGCCGACGACATTGCCGTTGCGATCGACCAGCGGCCCGCCGGAATTGCCGTGGTTGATCGGCGCGTCGATCTGGATGAAGTCGTCATAAGGCCCGCTGTGCAGGTCACGGCCGCGGGCCGAGACGATGCCGGCTGTCACCGTGGTGCCGATGCCGAAGGGGTTGCCGATCGCGAGGATCTGGTCGCCGAGCTTCAGCTTGTCGGAATCGCCCCAGGCAATGGTTTGAAGCGGTTTCGACGTCTCGATCTTCAACACGGCGACGTCGGATTTCGGATCGGTGCCGATGAGCTTGGCCGGAAGCTCGGTGCCGTCGTCGAGCGTCACCTTGATGTCGACGGCATTGTCGATGACATGGTTGTTGGTGACGATCACGCCGTCAGGGCTGATGATGAAGCCGGAGCCGAGCGCCATCGCATGCTGGGAGCCTTGATGTTGCGGCGCCGGGTGCGGCAGCGGGATACCCTGGTCCTCGAAGAACTGGCGGAACTGCTCGTCCATCGGCGATTCCTGCTGGTCCGCGCTGACGTCGGTCGCCTTCATGGTCGTGGTGATGGTGACGACCGCAGGCTTGTCGGCGTCGACGATGGAGGCGAAGGAGCCGCTGGATGCCAGAACGCCGCCCGTATCCGAAGGTGCCGCAAAGGCGTTGGACGAGTTGATGGTAAAGGGCAGGCATGCCGCGCCGGCGATGATGGCGGCCCCGACAAGCGCTGCTGCACGATGTTTACGGAGAATATGTGACATGGTGATAGTCCCTTGCGAGAGCGTTGGCTTTTGATGGCGTCGTGGTTCCATGTCAGGGACCTGGCGTCGGATGGCGTTCAGCGCCAATTCCTCTATTCAGAACGCGCTGTCGTCGAAATGCTGTGGCGACGGGGAAGGAAATAGAAGAATTCGCGCTGGGGATACATATGATCCCGTCCGGTGGATTTACAAATTAAATATTGATCATGTTTATATTGCCGATTTGTAAGACATTACTGGAATTTAATCTTTTCTCCCAATGCTTTCGGTCCTGTCGCCGCGCCGCGGAAATCTCGGCCGCGATTCCCCCTCGCATCACATTCCCCTGACGATTTCATCCCGAAAATAATGGACTTAACCTCCATATGCGGTGATCCGATCGCCGCATGCGCTCGTAATTTCACGGCAGATGAGCTGCCACTCTTTGCTTGATGTTGCGTTTCCAGATCTCGTTGCAGAATCTAAAATGTTAGTGGACTCTAAATTATTTCTTCTTCAGAAAGTAACGGCTGCGATTCGAGGACAAGCGAGTCTCGCGGGCGACGTGTAAGGGGCAATGAGGACGGCAGTGGAGCGGGGGCGGAAAGCCAGGCGCGGCGCGCATGTGAAGCTGAGCGATGTGGCAAAAAGGGTGGGAGTAAGCCCCATCACCATCTCGCGCGCGCTTCGCAATCCCGAAATCGTCTCGGAGGATCTGCGCGAGGTCATCCTGCGCACGGTGGAGGAGATGGGCTATATCCCCAATCTTGCCGCCCGGGCGCTGGCCGGCCGCCACAACGGTGTCGTCGGTGTCATCACGCCCGCTTTACACCACCACGGCTTTGCCGGCCTGATGATCGGCATAGAGGATCGCTTCCGCGCCAGCGAATTCACCGTGCAATATTCCAATACGCTCCACCATGTCGATGGGGAGGCGGGCCAGCTCAAATCCCTCCTGACGCAGAAGCCGGCCGGCGTCATCATCGCCGGGGCCGAATCCTACCGCGATCTTCTGCCGCTGATCGAAAATGCCGCCTGTCCGATTGCCCATATCACCGATCTCAGCCAGGAGCCGCAGACGCTGGTCGTCGGCCTCGATCATCATGCGGCCGGCGCCGAACCTACCCGCTTCCTGCTGTCGAGGGGCTACAACAGGATAGGCTTCATGGGCCGCGGCACGGATATTCGCTCGCGCCGCCGGAAGGAAGGTTATGAGGCCGCGATGCGGGAAGCCGGCCGTTTCGATCCCGATCTCGTCATTGGCGAAAATGAGGGAAACAGCTCCGGCCGTGGCAGGGAGTTGTTTGCCCGCCTGTTGCAGCGCGTGCCCGATGTCGATGCCGTCTTCGCCCAAAGCGACGATCTGGCCCTCGGCGTTCTCATCGAATGCGCCGTGCGCGGCATCCGCGTGCCGGAGGAGGTCGGCATCTGCGGCTTCAACGATCTGGAATTTTCGGCCTTCACCCAGCCGACGCTGACGACGGTGCACATACCCCGCTACGATATCGGCTACCGCGTCGCCGACATGCTGCTGCGCGCCATCCGCGACGAGCCGCCCGGCGAAGACAAGGTCGATTGCGGCTTCTCGATCATCCCGCGCGGCTCGACGCGATAATCTGTGTGCGACAACGCGACTGGAAAGCCGTCGCCTGAACATGCCACCGAACTAGGCACAGTCCGGATTATTCGCTATATCGAATGAATGAAGATCACTGTGCTGAAAAATGGATAATGCGGGACTGTCTCTCGACAGAATGCGCACCTTTGTTCGCGTCGCCGAACGCGGCAATCTGTCGATGGTCGCAAGAGAGCTGAGTGTCGGTCAATCGACTGTGACGCGACACCTCAATGAACTTGAGGAGGCTGTCGGCGTGCCTCTTCTCAGCCGAACCACGCGTCGTGTCACCCTTACGGACGAAGGTAGCCGCTATTATGCGAACTGCCTTCAGATATTACGGCTGGTCGAACAGGCTGCTGAAGAAGCGAGAGATGCCCGTCAGGCCCCCGCCGGGGCTGTTCGGCTTTCTTGTACTGCAGCGCTCGGCGTGATGCACATCACGCGCATCATCTTCGACTTCCAGGACAAGCATCCGGACATCAGAGTCGACCTCAACCTGACGGATGAGCGTATCGACCTGGTGCGCGAAGGCATTGACGTGGCACTTCGTCTCGGGCCTCTCGCCGATAGTTCGATGAAGCTTCATTCGCTCGGAGAGAGCCATCGGCTGCTGGTGGGCGCTCCGGCTTATTTGTCCGTTCACGGACGGCCGGAGCGCCCGGCCGATCTGTCACGATACGAAACCGTGGTGATGTCCAATGTGGCGGGGAGCGATCAGATCCTTCTTTCCTCTCACGATGGCACAAGTCTAGTGATTCCGGTCAGCGGGAAGTTGCGGGTCGATCACGGGCTTGCGGCGCGTGAAGCCTTTGCCGCCGGACGCGGCATTGGCCCTACACACCTCTGGCTGGTCCACGATCTCCTGGATAACGGTCAGCTCGAGGTCGTGCTTGGGGACTATCGTCCTTCGCCGGTGCCCGTGAGCCTGCTCATCGTTCCCGAACGCGCAGCCATTGCCCGCGTTCGGCTTCTCGTCGACTTTCTTGTCGCCGAGGTTTCCAAATTACCGGGAATCCGGCCGTCGTAATTCATAGACCGAAAGATCGCTTGTCGCCGCGCCACCCCGTCGTCCGCAGATACTGCTCCCAGTTGAGCATGTCGGGGTTCAGGCGACGGCTCCATTCGAGATCATGCTCCTCGCCGAAATAGCCATATTCTACAGCATACTCGACCATCCCGAGAAGCTCCCGAACGAGAAGTTCGTTGGCGGCAAACTCCGGAAAATATTGCAGCAGGCCATCCCTGGTGAAAGCGTTTCGATACTCGGCCTTAAGGCCTGTCACGCGCTGAAAGGTTTCAATCATCTCGCGCGGAGAAATGATATCGCCGACGATCGGCAGCGTCTTCCCGTGATAGCGCTCGGGGTTTGAGAAAATTTCGAGAACGGCCGGCCCGGTTGCCGTCAGCGGATCGACAAAAGGCGCTCGGAAATCTTCGGGAAGATAAATCGGCAGGAGGAGAGTATCGCCCTCCATACGCGGTACATAATACTCGAGAAGATTCGTGTAAAAGAATGCCAGCATGATGAAGGAATGAGAGATGGGCAGGCCGCGAATGTAGTCTGCAACGCGCGCTTTGTCGGTAAAATGCGGCGCATACTTCGTCCCGCCCGTGATCTTGTCGACATTCTCGAGGGTGCTGAAAACAATATGCCCGACGCCAGCCTCAACTGCGGCATCCGCCAGCTGTCGGCCGAGAGGAGCCTCAATTGTCTCCGGCGGGGCGATGGGCGGTGTCATCAGAAACGCACCATCCGCGCCTTTGAAGGCAGCAACGAGGTCCTTCTGAAAGCCAAGTTCAAGAGGGACGGTGACGATTTCAGCGCCGCGTTTCTCCAGACTTAAAGCTTCAGGTGAATCCTTTTTCCGGGTGAAAGCGCGCACGCGGAAACATTGGCTCTGGAGCAGAGTCGCGGCTACGCTGCGCCCCTGTTTGCTGGTTGCACCGACAATCGCGATAAGTGGCTTTTCTTTTGTAGACATAGAGCTTCAACCCCTTTCCCTGTCATGGCCACCGACCAGGCAGCCAAGCGTTGTTCTGCGAGAAAGCCGTCAGCCCATGCCGATAGCCCGCCTCAATACGGGCACCCTATCTCAGCCAGTTCTATTGCGGCAAATGCATGGAATACATAACATAATGCCATTTTATGGATAAATGGCTCTGGCCAGCCGGCAGAGGCGGGACTGACGGCACTAGGGCGACTGATGCCAAGTTTGCTGGAATCCAGCGGCAGCTTTGGCTGGTAGACGCCATCCTTCGGCGGGACTTGCAGTCCAGGCAATACTGTCGAAAGATAGGCGAGGAATTTACTGATGGCAGGCTGTTGATCAAACGGTGGAGAAGTTCAGTGAAAACCACGAGACTTTTTCTTGGCCTTGTCGCTGTTCTCGGCGTCACACTTGCGGGAAAGCCGGCCGATGCCGACGAACTGGTTCACTTCGAAAGCGCGCCCGTAAAACTAAGCCCGTTTCGAATACGCAAGGCTAGTGAACAGGGAGAAAATCTCCCTCAACCGCAAGGCACACCTTTACTCGGATATTTGAGCCGACCCAAGGGTAGTGGTCCATTCCCGGCGATCGTCGTCATGCACGGCTGCGAAGGCATGCGTTTGAGCGTCAAGGAGCTTTGGCCGAAACGGCTGGTCTCATGGGGCTACGTCGTGTTGGTTGTCGATAGCTTCACCACCCGCGACATCAAGGATACGTGTCAAAGCTATCTCCCCGATCGCGTCTTCGACGCCTATGGAGCTTTGAATTTCTTATCGAAACAAAGCTTTGTCGATGCTCATCGCGTCGCCTTGATGGGTTTTTCGGCGGGTGCCACAGCGACGCTGGAGGGAACAAAAATCGAAGGCAACGAACAGCTTATGGACCACAAGTTCAAGGCAGCGGTTGCCTATTATCCGGCCTGTGCAGGAAGTCAGGGCGATGCGACAGTGCCGATCCTGATTTTGACCGGCGAGCGAGACAATTGGAGCCCGACTGAACCATGCAGGAAGAGGCTTGCCAATCTGAGTGACGATAGCCCGCCAATAGAGCTCAATATCTACAAGGGTACCTACCACGATTTTGATGCCCCGGAGTTCATGGCGGGACGGAGGGTGTTTGGTCATATAGAAAAATACAATCCGGACGCCGCGGAGAAGTCCATTCGCAGCGTCCACACATTCCTTCAAAAGTACCTTTCGAATTAGAGCAATTCCAGCAAAAGTGTGTAACGGTTTTGCGTCCGGAATTGCGTGAAAACAAAGAGATAGGGCATGTTGGTCAAAACGTACGGCGTTCGGGCAGGCGCTCTTTCTCTCAGCAATCAAGGTATCAGCAGGATGCTGCCCGCCGAGCGTCCGGATTCCATCTCTTCGTGAGCCTTCGCAACGTCGGCCAAACGATATTCGGCGCCGATCTGCGAAACGATCCCTGTTTCCATCACCCCGACTGCAGCGAGAGCGGCCTCGCGATATTGTCCGACGTCAGCGCACCAGGCCATGATGCTCGGATGGGAGAGCGCTTTGCCCGGACGAAGTTCCTCGACAGGGACCGGTGGAATAGCACCGGCGGCCTGACCGATGGTGACAGCCATGCCGAACGGGCGGACAGAGCGGATGCTCTTGAGAAGTGTGTCGCCGCCGATCCCGTCATACGCGACGTCGACACCAAGTCCGTTCGTGAGCCGCTTCACTTCCGCGACGATATCGGCGCCTCGTCCAACAATGACGTGATCGGCTCCATAAGATGCGGCGAGTGCAGCTTTTTCAGAAGAGCCAACTGTCCCGATCACTGTGGCATCGAGCGATTTCGCCCAGCGAACGAGGATGCTCCCAAGCCCGCCCGCGGCCGCATGGATCAGCACCTGAGTTCCTGCATGCACATCATAGGTCTTTTTCAATAGCATGTAGGCGGTCATGCCTTTGAGGAGCGAACTCGCTGCGGTCTTTGCCGAAACGGCATCAGGAAGCTTGATCGCCCTTTCGACGGCAATATTCCTCGTGGAGCGATAGGCTCCAACCGGGGGCCCCGCATAGGCAACGCGGTCACCTTTTTGAAACATGGAGACGCCAGGACCGACGTCCTCGACGATGCCCGCCGCCTCAGCGCCGATCACGGATGGGTAGGAAGGCATCGGATAGATGCCCTTTCGATGATAGATGTCGAGAAAGTTGGTGCCGATGGCCTCATGACGAATTCTTATTTCGCCATCACCCGGAGGATCACAACGGTGATGCTCAACATGGAACTGAGTGATGTCACCGGGGGCGTTCAGCCATATGATATGGTCAGTCATCTCTCGTACTCCTTCATGAGTACAAATTAAGCGATGGCCTGATGTGTGAAAATTCCCTATTGTCTCACAATGATTGGGAGAGAATTCACAGAAATCGATTGGGACGACCTTCGACATTTCCTGGCGCTTGCCCAGTCAGGAACGTTGCTTGGTGCAGCAAAGCAGCTCGGTGTCGAACACGCCACGATCAGTCGGCGCGTTTCGTCGCTTGAAGCCAGTCTGGGACGCAAACTCGTAGACCGCCGCGGACGGCGCATCATATTAACGCCGGATGGAGAGCAGGTTGCCAGGCACGCAGCTCTTGTTGCGGTGCAGACTGCGGCCATCGAGCAGCTTGCTCGCAGCAGCGCCACGGAAGTGCGCGGCCATGTGAGAATCAGCGCGCCTCCCGCTCTCTCAAGCGTGCTCCTGGCAAAGCCGATCGCGGCCGTCAGGCGAGACCATCCGGGTGTTCAGATCACTCTTGTCGGAGAAAAGCGCCTCGCATCCTTGAACAGACGAGAGGCGGATATCGCCGTGCGCATGTCGCGTCCGGAAGACGGCGATTACTCCATCGTCAAGCTCGGTGACACAAGCTTCCATCTCTACGCATCAAAGACCTACCTCGACACCGTTCCACCGTCGGACTGGACCTTCATCGGTTACGACGAAACCATGAACGCCTCACCGCAACAGTTGCGGTTGAGCGAATTGGCCGCCGGCCGGCCGATCGCTGTGAGGTCGTCCGTGCTGGAGTTTCAGGCCGCAACCGCAAGCCTTGGCGCAGGTGTCGTCATGCTCCCCGACTTCATCGTCCCGGAGTCCAGCGGTCTCCGGCGCATTGAAAACGAACAGGCTTTGACAAGAGAGGTCTGGCTGGTGGTCCATTCGGATATCAAAGACGTCCCCTCCGTCCGGGTCGTCGTCGATGCGCTGAAAACCGCTCTAGGGAAGTAGGGCGTTCAGTTGGGCGGGTCGCAAAGCGCCAGGAGCACGCGTTGGGCTCGGCGTGAAGCAACGACCAATTTGGGGCCGCAAGCTGACGGCCTGCTTCGAGACATGAATGAGTTAGAGAGCAGACCTTCAGGCACCCTGCCTGCATAATCTTGAAAGTTAGCTGTTGCTGTCGTTGGTTTCCGGCACCACGGCTTTTTCGGAATAGGGGCAACGGACAGTGCCGCACCGGCAGCCGCCGAATAGGACTCAGCCATCACGATCCCTCACCGCCCATGAGGTGGTATCGTGATCGGGGTGCTGGTTGTTGCTCTCCTTGATCGCCGCGGCCCAGTCGGCGCCGTTATTTTCGGTCGCACCGGTATTTTCTATGCCCGTGACCGTATTGAACCATGCGACCATGTTCTCGGTGCAGGTATTGGCAAGCGGCGCGAAGGCGTGCGGATCGTCAAGCGAACCGATCATCAGGTTGGTGCGACCGTTTTCGAGGTGGTGGAAGAACAATGGCGTGCCGCAATTGGCGCAGAAGCCGCGCTCGACAAGCTCCGAGCTCTTCCAGACGCTCGGCTTACCGCGTGTCCAGCTGAGCGCATCATCGGGCGCGGCGACGAGCGCGGCAAAGATATTGCCCGAGGCTTTCTGGCACATGCGGCAATGGCAGAGATGCGAATTGTCGAGCATAGCGGTTGCGTGGTAGCGCACGGCACCGCACTGGCAGCCGCCGCTCACCTCCATCTCGATGCGTTTCATTTTTTTTCTTCTCCTTCAAGAAGGCGGGTCTGGGCTGAATCACTTCTAGGTTTTCGTCTTTTGATCGTCCAGCCTCCCAGAGCGGATCCAATTCTGGTGTTAGTGGGCGTGGTTTGCCAGCCAAAAAAGCTCCGGCAAACAGCGTCGGTCAATCAACGGCCAGCGAAACGCCGTCTCGCGGCATCGGTTACGGGTGTATAGAGGGCGACGCGTGTCCCCTCGGGGTCGGAAAACTGCGCTGTGCGATTGCCCCATGGCAAATCCTTGGGCGCGTGCACGACCGTGACCCGGTCCTTAAGCCGTGCGAATTCCGCATCGACGTCCGACACCATGAACTCGAGAATGGCCGTCCTGTTGGCCCCTGGCTCAGAACTGCCCTCGCTGAACAAGGCCACGGTTTCCGCGCTGCCTATTGCGAGGCTCGCGCCGGGGGTGACGATCTCGGCGAAGACGGGCGCAAGCCAGTCGGCGCGGCAGCCCGTCACAAGCTCATAAAAGGCCACCATGCTGTTGATGTCAGAGGCGATGAGGCGAGTGGATGCGAACTTCATAATCTTCTCCTTGGATGTGCGACCATCTCTTTCCTTGCTTTTGTGACACAGCCGTGCTGACAGCGTTGTGGCAGCAGGAGTCATCAGGCATGCGAAAGGCAGATCGACTTTTTCAGATCATCCAGATTCTTCGACGATCGAGCCGCCCGGTGACCTCGGCTGAGCTTGCGGATGAACTTGAGGTCGCGCGGCGAACTGTCTACCGCGACATCGCCCACCTGATTGCCCAGCGTGTTCCAATCGAAGGCGAAGCGGGGTTTGGCTACGTCCTCGATCCGCGATACGACATGCCGCCGCTCATGCTGACGCCTGACGAGATCGAGGCCGTGGTGCTCGGCGTTCAATTGGTGGCAAAGTTGAATGACACGGCCGTCCGGAATGCCGCCAGCGATGTGATGGCCAAGATCACATCGGTCATGCCGCAGGACCTTCTTCCCTATATTGCCCAACCCGCCGTCAGCATCAAACCGGATGATGTCAGCGGCGATGTGACACGCGACACGCGTCCGCTCAGGTTGGCGATCAGGGAAGGCCGCAAGCTTGAGCTCGATTATCGCGCGGCGGATGGGGCAGTCACCCGCCGCGTCGTGTGGCCTATGCTTCTCGGCTATGCCGACACACACAGCCTCTTGATCGCGTGGTGCCAATCGAAACAAGCCTTCCGGCATTTCCGCACCGAACGCATCCTCAAAGTCGAGATTCTCGATGAATCCATAGGCATGTCCAAGAGCAAGCTGAGGCAGCAATGGCAGCAGTGGCGCGATGCCGAAATGCGGAAATCCCGTGGGGCGCAGTGAGCGCTTCGCGCGCCATTCGGCGATAACCAAGGGCGGAGTGCAGTCGCTAGCGAGCAAGCTGTAAACAGTGAATCGATGAGCTTGTCGAACGATGCTTCAACCCACTGAGCACCACCCGGGGCGGTGGGTCGTCGATCGAGTTTTTCGTTGTTAATGTACGACTTGGGAAGCTACCGACATCAATTCCTGTGAATTCGGTGCCTTGAATGTCTGGAGCCCAGCCTCCAGAACTTCAGTGAAGCTCCAGCGTACGATGCCCTCCCGGTCGATCAGGAATTGACCGACAAGCTGCCCATGGTCGGCAGTCATCATCTGCTGGTCGGCTTCCGTAATTTGGTATCCTTCCTTCTCGTTGAGAAATTCGTCCATTGCCATCACACCCATAGGCTCGGGCAATTCGCCCGGAAGATCGATCTGTATCGCCATGACCGTGTCGATCCCGACCTCGCGTAAGCCGAAGGCTTGGTGCGAAGCCCGTACCGGGTCGGAAGCAGCAAGAAGATCGGGTATCGGATGGTAACGGAAATAGAGCCGCGCGCGCTCGACCGGGGTGTTTACCACCGCCAGGGATTGAACGCCTTTCTCACGCAGCATCGGGTTGAGATATGCCATGGCGGCGACATGGCGCCGGCAGAACGGACAATGCAGGCCTCGAAACAAACCGATCAACAATGGGCTGCGGCCACGAAAATCATCAAGTGCGATCTTCCCCTCGCTCGAGATCGCGTCAAACACAACGTTCGGGACCCGGTCGCCCGGTTGCAGCGGATGGTCGACATAGCGCGTGGACATGGACAACCTCCTCGCTCGGGGATCAGTCGAGAAAAGGCGCCACGTTAAGTGCTTCGAGGTCGAGATTGAGCGTTGCCAGGCCTGACCTCTCGCGTCTTACCGCACCGCCAGGATCCGATCTTAGAATGGTCCCACATTGGCCCACGGGCAAGCGGAAAACAGCAAATCGTGAATTGAAAACGTCCGTTTTCGGCAAATTCTGGTTTTTTTAACGGCCGTAGAGGTCGACACAGAAAATTGAGCTGGGGACCCGTCAATTTTGCGTTCAAGCAGCGTGGGGCCGCGTAGCGGAAGTGAAACAGCGTCGAGCGGCAACAACTATCGGCCGGAAGCGGACACGAAGCCCCTGTCGCAAAGTGTCAGGTTCTGATCGGTTCTTTGCCGCTCGGCAGGGAATCCGCCAGCTCCATAGCCGGCGGATTCAGACTGGGTGAGGGGCCAGTCTTGCTGGCCCCTTATCCCTCGTCAGATATCGCTTGCAGCGCTCGACCAGAGGTCCGCCGCTTCGGCTGCCGTCATGCGCCGCACCTCGGCCTCGTGGCTGCGGCTGGCGAAGAGTTCGCTTGCCATGATCTGCTCGGCAAGATCGGCCGGAAGCGAGAGGATGACGCGGGCTTCGCCATTGTGCAGGCCGCCGAGTTCCGTGCGCTTGCCGGTCACCATGCCGCCGGCGACCGTGTTGTTGGTCTCCGGATCGATCAGGATGAAGGAGCCGGAAAGCCGGTTCTGCTCGTAGGGGTCAAAGATCGCCGCTTCGTCGAAGACGAGCCGGACTTTGCCGATGGCGTTCATGTAAAGCCGCTGGGCGGCGTTCCAGCTGCCGGTCTTCAGCTCCAGCTGGCTGAGCGGCTGCACCTGGACACGCTGGCGGCGGCTGCCGCTCTTCAGCCAGTAGCGCTTACCGGGCTCGATGCCCTCAGGCTGGAGGGCGACGATCTGCGCGTCGAAGGCAAGGCCGACCTGCGGCTGGGCGTCGATCGAGACGATCATATCGCCACGCGCCACATCGACCTGGCGGTCGAGAACCAGCGTGATCGCGTCGCCGGCAACGGCGGCGTTGCGGACGAGATCGAAGGTGACGATCTTGGAGACGTTGGCGACCATGCCCGACGGCAGGATCATCACGCTGTCGCCTGGTTTGACCGAGCCGCCGGCGACCGTGCCCTGGTAGCCGCGGAAGCTTTCGCCCGGACGCGAAACGCGCTGCACCGAAAGGCGGAAGCCGACCGTCTGCGACGAGCGCACGGTGGCAAGCTCCAGCGTCTCCACCAGTGTCGGGCCGGTATACCAGGGCATGGCGCCCTGGCCGGAATAGACGACGTTTTCGCCCTTCAGCGCCGACATCGGAATGGCGGTGATCTGCTTGACGCCGAGCGACAGGGCAAATTCCCGGAATTCATGGCTGATCTTGTCGAAGCCGGCGCGATCGTAGCCCGTCAGGTCGATCTTGTTGACGGCAAGCACGAACTGCTTGATTCCGAGCAACGAGGCGATCGTCGCGTGACGGCGCGTCTGCTCGAGAATGCCGAAGCGCGCATCGACGAGCAGGATGGCGAGATCGGCGGTCGAGGCGCCGGTCGCCATGTTGCGGGTATATTGCTCGTGGCCGGGTGTATCGGCGACGATGAAGGAGCGCTTGTCGGTCGAGAAATAGCGATAGGCCACATCGATGGTGATGCCCTGTTCGCGCTCGGCCTGCAGGCCGTCGAGCAAGAGCGCGAAGTCGGGCAGGCCGAGATCGTTCTGCTTGCCGGTGGAATCGCGCTGTAGGGTGGCAGCCTGGTCTTCCTTGACCGCCTTGGTGTCCCAGAGCAGACGGCCGATCAAGGTCGACTTGCCGTCATCGACGCTGCCGCAGGTAATCAGACGCAGCGGGCGCGAGTCGCGCAGAGCTTTCTGCGGCTCGACGGCGGGCAGGGTGACGACGGTGGCGGCCGAGACGGCGGTTTGGGCTGCGGTCATCTCAGAAATATCCTTCACGCTTCTTCTTTTCCATGGAGCCGGACTGGTCGCGATCGATGGCGCGGCCCTGGCGTTCGGACACCGTTGCAATTTCGAGTTCGGCAATCACCTCTTCGAGGGTGGTGGCCTGTGAGCGGATGGCGCCGGTCAGCGGGAAGTCGCCGAGGGTGCGGAAGCGGATCATACCTTCCTGGCGAACTTCGCCGGGCAGTAGCTCCAGGCGCGGATCCTCGGCCAGGATCATCATGCCGTCACGCTCCACGAACGGCCGCTTCTTGGCGTAGTAGAGCGGCACCAGCGGAATGTCTTCGGCCTGGATGTAGCGCCAGATGTCGACTTCGGTCCAGTTCGACAGCGGGAAGGCGCGCACGCTCTCCCCCTTGCGGATCATGCCGTTATAGATGTTCCAGAGTTCAGGCCGCTGGTTGCGCGGATCCCAGCGATGGTCTGGTGTGCGGAAGGAATAGATGCGCTCCTTGGCGCGGCTGGCTTCCTCGTCGCGCCGAGCACCGCCGAAAGCCGCATCGAACTGGCCGGCATCGAGCGCCTGGCGCAGGCCTTCGGTCTTCATGATGTCGGTGAAGGCAGCCGAACCATGCGTAAACGGTGTGATGTTTTCAGCCGCACCGCGCGGATTGATGTGCTCGATCAGATCGAGATCATACTTCTTCGCCGTCTCGTCGCGGAAGGCGATCATCTCCCTGAATTTCCAGCCGGTGTTCACATGCAGCAGCGGGAAGGGCACACGGCCGGGATAGAAGGCCTTGCGCGCCAGATGCAGCAGCACCGAGGAATCCTTGCCGATCGAATAGAGCATGACCGGACGCTCGAATTCGGCGGCAACCTCGCGGAAGATGTGAATGGATTCGTTTTCCAGCGCTTTCAGATGCGGGTCGAGCGGCGCCTTGGTGCTCTGCGGATTGCTGAGTTCCGTATCCGGACGGCTATCGGGCATGTTTTACTCCAGGCTATCGGTCGTTTGCGGCTCACCGCAAAACAATTCCTTGATGTTGGCTTTCCCTGAGAATGTTGCCTTTCTCTGGGAATATTGACTTTCCCAAGGCTGCGGCGATCGCCGCGCCCTGATTGGGAAAGCCGTGGGGTGATTTACTGTGCGGCGATCGCTGCGGCCTCTTCGGCGACATGCAGGCCGCATTCGCGCGTCTCGTCCTGCTCCCACCACCAGCGGCCGGCGCGTTCGGGCTCACCCGGCTTGATGGCGCGCGTGCAGGGCTCGCAGCCGATCGAGGGATAGCCGCGGGCATGCAGCGGGTTCACCGGTATACCTTTCTCTGCGACGAAAGCCTTGATTCTGTCGATGTCCCAATCGGCGAGCGGATTGACTTTCAGCAGGTGCCGTTCTGCGTCGTATTCGGCGAAAGGCGTTTCGGCACGGTTGGCCGATTGCCCACGGCGCAGGCCGGTAATCCAGATCGCGGCACCTTCGAGCGCGCGTGCAAGCGGCTTCAGCTTGCGCACGCCGCAACAGGCATGCCGGGCCTCGACGCTCTCGTAGAAACCGTTGAGGCCATACTTTGCCGCATAGGCATCGATATCGGCCTGCTCGGGCTCATAACGATGAATATGGATGTCGTATTGGCTCTCGGTCTCGTCGATCAGCGACAGCGTTTCGGGAAATAGCCGGCCGGTCTGCAGCGTCGCGATATCGATCGGCAGGCGGTGCGTGCCGATTTCGGCGGTGATGACCTGATCTTCGATGCCGAGCGAAGTGGTGAACACCACACGGCCGCCGAGGCCCGAGACCAGCGACAGACGTCCGGCGAGGTCGAGGCCTGCCAGCTTGTCGTTCAGCGCCTCGGCTTCTGCAATAGGATTGGTAACAGTCATGAGAATCCTGTCCGTTGTTAGCGGGAGTATCGCAGTTCGATCACGGATCGGACAGAAAAAGGGATTTCGAAAGCTGCGGCCGGAGGAGCAAATATCTCTCCGAAGCTGCCGCAATGCAGAAAAGCAGCCGCCCGCGGACAAAAATCCACGTCGGCAGCCTGAATGTCTATAAAAATAGTAGAGTTACACGCAGCCTGTCAATCGGAAATCTGAATTGATGCCGAAAAGAGTGCAGAACGGGCTGTTTTGGCATAGATTATCGAGGGTTGGCCAAGAGCGAAAAACAAGGCCAAAACGCTTGTCTCTCAAGGCTTTCTCTGGCGCGTTCAAATTCCGTTCATGCTGGCTGTGCAATAGAGACGAAAGTACTGCTGAAGTGGTGCGAAGAATCGCGCTGCCTGTGTGTGTCGATGGTCTGAGATGATTACGCAAAAGGCGAAATATGCGCTGCGGGCGCTGACGGTTCTGGCTGATGCCGATGCCGACGAACCGGTGATGATTTCCGATATCGCAGCGCAGCAGAAGATTCCGAAGAAGTTTCTCGAACAGATCCTGCTCGACCTGAAGCATCACGGCATTGTCGTCAGCCGTCGCGGCAAGCAGGGCGGTTATCTTCTTCTCAAGCCCGCCCACGCCATCACCTTCGGCGAGATCCTGCGTATCATCGACGGTCCGATCGCCCCGCTTCCGTGTCTCTCGATCACGGCCTACCGGAAGTGCGACGATTGCGACGGCGAGCAGAGCTGCCAGATCCGCCACGTCTTCGCCAAGGTGGCCGACGCCACTCGCAAGGTGCTGTTTTCGACGACCATCGCCGATGCCGCGCAGCCGGCGCGTAGCGCCGAGGTCACCCGGCTGCTGGCCTGATCCGTTTTTCCATAGCTCTCTGCGCGTGCGGCGTAACGTCGTGTCGGCGCGATGCGACGGCGGCGACATGGATCGCCGCAATTCGTGGCAGGCCGCTGGATCGGATTGCTCCAGTGCGGTCGCTCCCGATTTTTCTCAGCCGCGGCCGCGTATGAATTGAGCCGTTGCCTCGGCGACCCGTTGGCCGAGATGGCGGGCGGTAGCGAGATCTACTTCGAGCAATCTCCTTTGCCTTGCCCGTTCGAGAAGGTTGGACGAGATGTGACCGCCGTTTGTGACACGCTGTCCAGTTTTTTGATGCGAATTTGCGACGGCCCTATCTGTCGCTCACCGCCCAGCGCGGATTGCTCCATGGTTCCTGGTTAGAGCGCGCCAGCGGCTGCTTGCCGAGAATATGATCGGCCGCCTTCTCGCCGGTCATGATCGACGGCCCGTTCAGATTGCCGTAGGTGACGTGCGGGAAGATCGAGCTGTCGGCGACCCGTAAACCCTCGACGCCGATGACCCGTGTCTGCGGATCGACCACGGCCATCGGATCGTCCTTGGCGCCCATGCGGCAGGTGCCGCAGGGGTGATAGGCGCTCTCCAGATGTTCGCGCAGGAAGGCGTCGATTTCATCGTCGCTTTGCACGCCTTCGCCCGGTTGGATCTCCGGCCCGCGATAGTGGTCGAAGGCGCTCTGTCCGAAGATCTCGCGGGTCAGCCGCACGCAGTGGCGGAATTTCTCCCAGTCTTCGGGATGGCTCATATAGTTGAAGCGCAGCACGGGATCGGCCTTGGGATCGGCCGAGCGCAGCGTCACGTTGCCGCGCGATTTCGACAGATTGTAGCCGACATGAACCTGGAAGCCGTGGCTCTTGGCTGCTGCCTTGCCGTCATAGCTAATCGCCACCGGCAGGAAATGATACTGTATGTCGGGTTGCTTCAGCCCAGGAGCGGAGCGCAGGAAGGCGCAGGCTTCGAACTGGTTAGAAGCGCCGAGCCCGCCCTTGGAAAGCAGCCATTGCGCGCCCGCTACCCCCTGCCAGAACCAGGGCAGCCAGGAATAGAGCGACACCGGCTTGGTGCTCACCTGCTGGAAGTAGAATTCCATGTGGTCCTGCAGATTGGCGCCGACCCCCGGCCGGTCGACCTTCACCTCGATGCCCATCTCCTTGAGATGTCCGCCCGGGCCGATGCCGGAGAGCATCAGCAGCTTCGGCGAATTGAAGGAGGAGGCCGAGACGATCACCTCGCGGTTCGCCTTCACCACCTCGAACCTGCCGTTGCGTTCAATCTCGACACCGGTTGCCCGTCCGTCCTCGATCACCACCTTGCGCGCCAGGCCGTAGACGATCTCAACATTCGCCCGCTTCAGCGCCGGTTTCAGATAGGCATTGGCGGCAGACCAGCGGCGGCCGCCGAAGATGGTCTGCTCCATCAGGCCGAAGCCTTCCTGTTTGCTGCCGTTGTAATCTTCCGTCGTTTCGAAGCCCGCCTGTTTGCCGGCCTCAACGAAGGCGCGAAACAGCGGATTGGTAAAGCCGCCGCGCTGGACATGCAGCGGCCCGTCCGTGCCGCGCCAGCCGTCCTCGCCGCCATGCGAATGTTCCATCCGCTTGAAATAGGGAAGAACGTCGGCATAGGCCCAGCCGCTGGCCCCGAGCTCTTCCCAGCGGTTGAAATCCTCAGCGTGGCCACGCACATAGACCATGCCGTTGATCGAGGAGGAGCCGCCGATCACCTTGCCGCGCGGCGCGGTGATGCGCCGATTGTTGAGGTTCGCTTCCGGCTCGGAAAGATAGCCCCAATTGTAGCGCTTCATGCTCATCGGCCAGGCGAGTGCCGCCGGCATCTGGATGAATGGTCCGAAATCGCTGCCGCCCGCCTCGATGACGATAACGGTGTTCTTGCCGTCCTCGGAGAGGCGATAGGCGAGGGCCGAGCCGGCCGAGCCGGAGCCGATGATGACGAAATCTGCTTGTTGCATGACGTTCCCTTAGATTCTTTTGCAACGGTTCCGAAGACCCCGCCCCAAACCCCTCCCCACAAGGGGGAGGGGCTTAACTTGCCGCTCCCGCCTCACTCCAAAATCAGCGCCACAAGCGATGAGATCGAAGGAAGGCAAATCGGTGCCGCATATTAGCCCTCCCCCTTGTGGGGAGGGGACTTGATCAATAAGGCGCCGCCACCGGCCCCATGCCCACGTAAACCGTCTTCAGTTCCGAATAATGCTCCAGCGCCGCCAGCGAGTTCTCGCGTCCGAAGCCGGATTGTTTCGAGCCGCCGAAGGGGATTTCCACGGGGCAGAGATTGTAGGTGTTGATCCAGAGCGTTCCCGCCTCCAGCCGGTCGACGACGCGGTGGGCGCGGGTGAGGTCGGCGGTGAAGACGCCACCGGAAAGGCCGAATTCGCTGGCATTGGCGCGCGCGACGACCTCGTCCTCATCGTTAAAATCCAGCACTGACATGACAGGCCCGAAGATCTCCTCGCGGGCGATGGTCATATCGTCGGTCACATCGGCAAAGACCGTCGGCTGCACGTAATAGCCTTCCCCGGAAACGTTGTTCGGAATGCCGCCGCCGGCAACGAGCGTCGCGCCCTCGGCCTTGCCCTTCTCGATATAGGAGATCACCTTCTCCCGATGCGCCCAGGATACCATCGGGCCGATCTGCGTCGCCTCGTCCATCGGATCGCCGACCAGCATCGCTTCGGTGCGGGCCTTCAGTCGCTTGAGGAACTCCGCCTTGATCGTCTTCTGCACGAAGACGCGGGTGCCGTTCGAGCAGACCTGGCCCGTCGAATAGAAATTGCCGAGCATCGCCCCACCGACCGCCGAATCGAGGTCGGCGTCGTCGAAGACGATGAGCGGCGACTTGCCGCCAAGTTCCATCGTCACGTGCTTCAGGTTCCCGGCTGCCGCGGCTGCGACCCTGCGCCCTGTCGGCACCGATCCGGTCAGCGACACCTTGGCGACGTCGGGATGGTTGACAAGCAGCGGTCCAGTGTCGCGGTCGCCCTGGATCACATTGAAGAGCCCCTTCGGCAGTCCCGCCTCGTGCAGGATTTCGGCGATCTTCAGCGCGCCGAGCGGCGTGTTCTCCGACGGCTTGAAAACCATGGCATTACCGCAGACAAGCGCCGGCGCGGCCTTCCAGCAGGTGATCTGCTGCGGATAGTTCCAGGCGCCGATGCCGACGCAGACGCCAAGGGCCACGCGCTTGGTATAGGCGAAATCCTGCCCGAGCGGGATATGCGAACCGTTGAGGCCGGCCGGTGCGACGCCGCCGAAGAATTCGAAGGCATCGGCGCCCGAGGTCGGGTCGGCGACGATGGTCTCCTGGATCGGCTTGCCAGTGTCGAGCGTTTCGAGCTCGGAGAGCGCGCGGTTTCTCTCGCGCATGATGTCGGCCGCCCGCTTCAAGATGCGTCCGCGCGCCATGGGGCTCATCGCCGCCCATTCCGGCTGCGCGCGTTTGGCGGCTGCGATCGCTCGTTCGACGATCGCGGGCGTTGCCGCATGCAGCCGGGCGATCACTTCGCCGGTCGCAGGATAGATGCTCTCGATGACGGTGCCGTCGGTATCCTCGACATATTCGCCGTCGATGAAGTGCGAGGCTTTCGGCTGGGCTTTCATGTCGTCGGTCCTTGCTTGGTGGGGCTGTTTGCGGAAACTGTTATGGGTGCGGTCATCGTCCGAATGCCTGCAACTGCGTTGTCAGGTAATTCTCGGTAAGCGCGATCGAGGCTTCGATGCCGATCGGCGCAGATTTCAAACTTTGCCGAATATAGAGCCCGTCGATCATCGCCGCAGCGCCTTCGGCAATGCGTTCTGCGGCGTTGAGAGGCAGAAGCGCCTTGAGATCAGCAAACAGATTGGAATGCAGCCGTCGCGCATAGACCACAAGGAAGCGCCTGGTCTCCTCCGAGCGCTGCGCTTCGGCATAAAAGGCGAGCCAGGCGGCGATCGTCTCCGGCGCGAACTGGTCGGCGTGGAAGCTGACCCGGATGACGGCCGAAAGCCGTTCGCGTGGCGTCTTCGCCGCCCTGAGTGCTGCCACCGCATCGCTGCGCAACTGCCGGAGAAGCGAGCGGATGGTCTCGATCAGCAATTGCTCCTTGCTTCCGAAATAATGATGCGCAAGGGCTGGCGACACGCCCGCCTGCCGGGCGATGTCGGACATGGTGACGGCAAGCGAGCCGTGATCGCCGATCACCCGCAGCGCTGCATCGACAAGCGCCTTGCGGCGCATCGGCTCCATTCCGACCTTCGGCAAACGAAAACTCCCTGAAAACCAGATCAGAATATTTTTGATTGACTGATCAATCAATAAAAATCTTTGTCGATTTGATCTGACGCAGATCTTTTCTGGAAGAACTGGCGCAACATATGCGAAGTTGATCAGGAGGTGTGTTATGACCAGTCTCTTCGATGGAATGCCCGAATCCTCGCTACGGTCGAAATGGGTATGGTTCGTCGGCCTCGGCGTGCTGCTTCTCATCTGCGGCCTCATCGCTCTCAGCAACCTGTTGATGGCGACCGTCGCTTCGGTCTTTTATGTCGGCATGCTCATGCTGGCAGGCGGCGTCATCTATCTCATCCATGCCTTCCAAGTGCGCGGCTGGGATCACGTGCTCTTTTGGGCTTTGAGCGGCGTGCTCTACTTGCTTGCCGGTATCTGCGCCTTCATCAATCCCATCTTCACCTCGGCGGCCCTGACCCTGTTTCTGGCCATTGCGCTGCTCGTGGCCGGCATCTTCCGTCTCTGGGTCGGCATGCGCATGCGGCCACTCAAGGGCTGGGGCTGGATCGTCGCAAGCGGTCTCATCACCGCCCTTGCCGGCTTTGTCATCGCGCTCGGCTGGCCGGTGAACAGTCTCTGGATCCTCGGCCTTTTCCTAGCGGCAGATCTCATCGTCCAGGGCTGGATGATGATCGGCTTCGGCTTCGGTATCCGCAGTTGAACCTGTGGAAATCGGCGCTCCGGCCGTTCTTTTTTGACAAGGAGATGACAGGGGATTAGACTTTAAGGGTTAAGGCTCGGTCCGAGCACGCGGATCGTCCTATGTGCGAATGCACCAAGGCACCGGCTGATATCGCCGAGAATGCTGAAAATGGTCATGCGTCCCCCAAAGGCAGGGTTCTGTCTGATCAGAAAGGGAGGAAGTTCATGCCGATGGTCACCGTTTCCATCTCTCCGCAGCAAGCAGCGGGCATCCGCGCCGCCGTCGATAATGGCGGCTATGCCTCGAGCAGCGAGGTTGTCCGCGAGGCGCTGCGTCTCTGGGATACCGCTCGGAAGCTCAACGAATTCCGGGACGATGTTCTCGGCGACGAGGGCGCTCCATCCGGCGGCAGATGCGTCGCCGACATGTTCGCCGATCACGAGGCGGAGCGCCGTCGCTCCGCCTGAGCAAGCATTTGATTGCATTGGAAAAATTGAATTGGGCGGAATGCGTGGGTGCTCTGCGCGTTTCACAAAACTTTCACACTGGCGAAAGGGTTCATTGATCTCTTCTGCGGCATGTTCCGGACGAAAAAGAACAAGTCACAGTGGAGATCGGCCCACAATGAAGACTGGAATATCTTTGGCTGCCACCGTCGAGCCGGGTGTTCTGCGCCGCTACGCCAGCGATCAGATCGTAACGCTGGCCAAGCTCGTGGTCGAGAACGCCTTCCAACCGATCGTCGAGGCCGGAACCGGCACGGTTTTTGGCTATGAATCCCTGATGCGCGGCCAGGAGCGCATTGGCTTCGACACGCCGATGGAAATTCTCGACGAAGCCCACCAGGCCGGCCAGTTGCTGCAATTCGAACAGATGCTCTCCAGCCGTGCGCTTGCCAAATTCGCGACGCTGTCGAATTTCTCGACCTCCACGCTTTTCCTCAATCTCGACGTCCGGCTGATCCCGCACGGCGAGCGCCTTGTCGAAAACCTGTTGCAGCATTTGAGGAAGGCCAATATTCCGCCGTCTTCCGTCTGCTTCGAATTCTCCGAGCGTTTCGACAATACTAGCGTGCCGGAATTTTCTGCCCTTGTTTCCAAGCTGCGCAAGGCCGGTTTCAAGTTGGCGATCGATGATTTCGGCGTCGGTCACGGCGAGATGAAACTGCTCTGCGATCATCCCGTCGACTATCTCAAGATCGACCGCCATTTCGTCGCGGAGATCGACCGCAGCCCGCGCAAGCGCCATCTCCTGAAGAGCATCGTCAACATCGCCCATGTGCTCGGTACGCGCGTCATCGCCGAAGGCATCGAGACCGAGGCCGAATTCATCTCCTGCCGCGAATATGGGGTCGATCTCGTCCAGGGCTGGTTCATCTCCCGCCCGACGACGCATATTTCGGAGTTGGCGCTGTCTTTCCCGCATCTGCAGGAACTCGGCAAGAGCAAGCGGGGCAGCCAGTCGCTCGACGAAATCCTCATCCGCAAGCAGATCGAACTTCTGCCGACGGTCTACGAGAACGACAGCATCGACAGCGTCTTCGAGCTCTTCCGCCGCAATCCGCGCCAGGCCTTCTTTCCTGTTCTGAACGCCAACAGCGAGCCGCGCGGCATCATCCACGAGCATCACTTGAAGGAATATATCTATCAGCCCTTCGGCCGCGATCTCCTGAAGAACAAGATGTATGAGCGCTCCATCTCGCATTTCGTCGAGATGGCGCCGATCGTCGGCCTCGACAGCGACGCCGAGCAGCTGATGGCGATCTTCGCCAATATGGAAGGCAGCAACTGCCTGATCCTGACGGACAATATGCGTTATGCCGGCGTCGTCTCCGCCGCCTCGCTGATCAAGGTCATCAACGAAAAGCAGTTGAAGACCGCACAGGACCAGAACCCGCTGACCGGTCTGCCCGGCAACCGCGCCATCCGCGATTTCATGCGTCAGTCCGGCCGCGATGGCGATGAGGTCCGCCATTTCTGCTATTGCGACTTCGACAATTTCAAGCCTTTCAACGATGCCTACGGCTTCCATCTGGGCGACCACGCGATCTCGCTTTTTGCCGCCCTGATGCGCCGCTATTTCTTCGCCGAGCGTCATTTCCTTGGCCATGTCGGCGGTGATGATTTCTTCATCGGCGTCGTTGGCTGGACCAAGGAGGAGTTGACCGAGATCCTCGACAGGCTGATCAGTGATTTTCACGGCGATGTGCTCGATCTCTATTCCGACGAGGACCGCGCCGCCGGTCGCATCCTCGGTCATGACCGCGCCGGCGTAGAAGCGCTGTTCCCGCTGATGCGCTGCTCGATCGGCGTGATCGAACTGCCGGAAGGCCTCGTCATCGACGATATCAATCGGGTGAGCGCCGAAATCGCCGTCATCAAGTCGGCCGCCAAGGAGAGCGAGGAAGGTCTCGTCTTTCACCTGCTGGGCGAGGCGAATTGACGCCTTTGCCACTTCCAGCCTTCCCAAGCCTCAGGGGCTGATCTATTTCGGTTGCTTTCGATCAGGGAGGAGCCGGGTCATGTCATTGCCTCAGGAAATGCGTTTCGTCGATCTGCCGTCCTTCGGCGGGCCGGAGGTGATGACACTCGGCAAGCGCCCGCTTCCTGTGGCGGGCGAGGGACAGGTCCTCGTGCGCGCCGAAGCGATCGGCGTCAATCGTCCCGATATTGCGCAGCGCCAGGGCAACTATCCCGCGCCCAAGGATGCAAGCCCGATCCTCGGCCTGGAACTATCAGGTGAGATCGTCGCGGTCGGTCCCGGCGTCAGCGGCCATGCCGTCGGCGACAAGGTCTGCGGCCTCGCCAATGGCGGCGCCTATGCCGAATATTGTGTTTTGCCGGCCGGTCAGATCCTGCCGTTCCCCAAAGGCTATGACGCGGTGAAGGCTGCGGCCCTTCCCGAAACCTTCTTCACCGTCTGGGCCAATCTCTTCCAGATGGCGGGGCTGACGGAGGGGGAGACGGTGCTGATCCACGGTGGCGCGAGCGGCATCGGCACGACGGCGATCCAGCTTGCCCGCGCCTTCGGCGCCGAGGTCTACGCGACGGCGGGCTCGAAGGAGAAATGCGAAGCCTGCGAAAAGCTCGGCGCCAAGCGCGCGATCAATTACCGGACCGAAGACTTCGCCGAGGTGATCAAGGCCGAGACCGGCCACGGCGTCGACATCATCCTCGACATGATCGGTGCTTCCTATTTCGAACGCAACATCGCCTCGCTTGCCAAGGACGGCTGCCTGTCGATCATCGCCTTTCTCGGCGGGGCACTTGCCGAAAAGGTCAATCTCTCGCCGATCATGGTCAAGCGCCTGACGGTGACAGGTTCCACCATGCGCCCGCGCACGGCGGAGGAAAAACGCGCCATCCGGGACGACCTTCTCTCCGAGGTCTGGCCGCTGCTGGAAGCAGGCACCATTGCTCCCGTCATCCACAAGGTCTTCGCCTTCGAGCGGGTCGTCGAAGCGCACCGGGTCTTGGAAGACGGCAACCATGTCGGCAAGGTCATGCTACGCCTCGGCTGAGCGTGAGCGAGGCGCCGATCGCCAGAACACCAGGCAGCGCCATGACGAGATAGAGCCAATGCGCGGCTGAAAGCGTACCCGCGACGCCGCCCGGATCGACGAGGCCAGCGCCGTTGGCGATGACGCCGGCGAGTGCGGCGCCGAAAGCGCCGCCAAGCGAGCTCATCGTTGGGATCGCAGAAGAGGCCTTGTCCTGCTCTTTGTCGGCAACGAGCTTCAGGACCATGGCGACGAGATGGGCCCAGCCGAGACCGACGCCAAAACCCATCATAAACATGCAGATCGAGGCGGGCACGACAAGAAGCATATGCCCATCGGGATTATCCCTGGCGAGGAAGATCGCGAGTGAAGCGGTCGCTGCCGTCTCGATGAAAACGCCGGCGACGATTGCCTTATGGGCTCGCTTGCCGCTCAACGAGCTGCTGAGAAAGGCTGCGAACGTCCAGCCAAGGGCGACCAGCGCCACGAGGTAGCCGGAGACGATCGGCGTCACCCCGTGCAGGGTCTGCAGGAAATAAGGGATGAAGACATCGCTGACGAGAACGACCGTCATGGCGAGCATCGTCAGGTAGACGCGTGAGATAGGGCTGGAAAGAGTGACTGCCCCTGATGGCAGCAGGCGGTTCCGGCTTCGCCGCTCGATGAGCAGCGCGCCTGATACCGCGACGACCGAGGCCACGACCAGTGCGGCCCTTATGCTGGTCGCCGCGCCGGCCGCGCTGACCATCAGGACGGCGGCAAGAAGCAGTCCGATCTGTGCCACCGGCGTCTTCGCCTGATCGCGGTCGTCCCTGACTTCGGGCAAAAGCCGCGGCGCCAGGACCGCCATCAGCAGGCCGAGCGGCACCAGCACGATGAACGCGTAGCGCCAGCTGCTGCCCGAGGAAAAGAAACCGCCGAGCGTCGGCCCGATGACGGTTGCGATACCCCAGATCGCCGCATAGAGCGTCGAGGCCTTCGGCCACAGCGGCTCGGGATAGACGAAGCGGATGAAGGCGTAGCCAAGGGCTGCAAGCGCGCCCGTCCCAAGCCCCTGCACGGCGCGTCCGATCAACACCACCGGCATCGACGGTGCGGCTGCCGCGATCAGGCTGCCCACGCCGAAGACCAGCGCGACGATGACATAAATGGTGCGAAGTCCAATCCCTCTCGGCCGTATTGCGACAGAGATCGAGCCGAGAATGGCCGCGGCCACAAAAATGCTCGTTACCCAGGAAAACAGGGAAAGCCCGCCGATATCACGCACGATCGAAGGGGCGATCGTGGCAGTGATGTAACTCTCGACGGCATAGAGCGTGACGCCGCCGCCAAGCATCATCGTTGCCGGAAGGTGCTCGGGCAGGAAGAGCCGGAATACGGAGTTGGCGTTCGGAAGGGCTATAGTCTGATCGATGTCGGACATGAAACGATCTCCGATGTTTTCGCTGGAGAATGATTATTTTCCAAGTTATAAATTGGAAAATTGCATGTCACCTCGATTAAAACAAGATGTAGCTTGGAAAAATATGCGCCAGTCCCCAGCCAACCGGATCCTGATCCTGATGAAAACCGACGGCCCCCAGCTCGCGGCCGCAATCGGTGATGCGCTCGGCATTTCGGGTGAGGCTGCCCGGCAGCAACTGGCGAAAATGGCCGAGGAAGGGCTGGTGGAGCCGATCACCGTTGCTGCCACGGGTAGGGGCCGGCCGCGCCAGCTCTGGCATCTCACCGCCGCGGGCAACCGCCAGTTTCCCGACGGCCACGCCGAACTGACCGCAAATCTCCTCGGCACACTCGTCGAACAGCTTGGCCCCGCAGCCCTCGATACCGTGATCTCCGCCCGGGAGGCTGACACGCTGACGCGCTACCGGCAGGAAATCAGCCATGCCGGCGATCTCGCCTCGCGCACCGAGACCCTTGCTGCCATCCGCACCCGCGAAGGCTACATGGCCGACAGCTGGAGGCAGGCGGACGGTTCGTTCATGCTGGTCGAAAACCACTGCCCGATCTGCGCAGCCGCTGCTGCCTGCGCAGGTTTCTGCCGCTCCGAACTCGAAACCTTCCGCGCCGTTCTCGATGCCGAGGTCGAACGCAGCGAACATATCCTCGCTGGCGCGCGGCGCTGCGCCTACCGCATCACGCCGCATTGAGACGTATCGATGATCCTGCGCTTCAGGCGGGCTGCCGCGCCTGTCGTTTGCTGCCTTCGAGATAGAGCAAGGCTCCGATCGACACGAGGCCTGCGGCGGCGCCGACGAAGGCGGTGCCGGAATAATCGGTGACTGCGGTGCCGAAGGCGAAGAGCCCGGCGCTGATGCCGGCTCCGATGAAACTGTTGAGCGAGATCAGCGAGCTTCCGAGCCCCGGCCGATCCGCGATCAGGTCCTGCAGATAAGTGATCGGCACGCTGAGGATCGCGGCTACGCCGCAGGCATTGACGAGGAGCAGCGCATAGATGTGCCAGCGCGCGGAAGCAAATCCGAGCAGCAGCAGATAGGCGCAATAGATTAGCGAGCCGAAGGCAAGCACGTGCACGGTGCGGAAGCGGCGCTGCGCCAAACCCCACATCATCATGAACGGCATTTCGAGAAAGGCCGTCAGCCCGGCCATGAAGCCCACATCGACCACGGTGCCGCCGGCCGCATGGGTGATAATCAGCGGCGAAAGCATGCCGTTCAGCCGCTGCAGCCCGATGAGCATCGACATGACGAGGACGCGCGCCAGCACGTAGGGCACGAAGATCCGTTTCAGCGAAGCAACGAAGCCGGCTTGATCTGGGGCTGGACCGGCAGTGCCATTTCCAGGCGCGAAGAAGAAATACAGGCAGAAGCAAGTGCAGCTCGCCAAGGCCGCGATCCCATAGGCCGGCGTCATCGACGGTGAATTGACGAGGTAGAGGCCGATCAATCCTGGCGCCAGCGCCCACGAGCCCGAGTAGAGCGCCCGCACCATCGCGGTGATCGCCGCCCCCCCGGCCGCGGTCCATCTGGTTGGTCCTGGCGCGCAGGCTGGCGAAAAGCAGCGAATAGGTGGAATTGCTCATCGGCACCAGCAACAACGTCGAGACGATGAAGACTGCAGGGCTATGAAGGATCGCGATCGACCCGAAGCCGAGCATGCCGGCGATGGAAAGCGCCAGCACCAGCGGTCGCCGCTCCTTCAGCCTGTCCGACCAGATGCCGAGCGTCAGGCTCGTCGTCACGTTGACGATCGCGGAGAAGAAGACCAGGGCGGAATAGGCGCCGTTGCTCATGCCCAGTTCGTTGATCCCGATGATCGACTGGTACGGGACCGTTGAAGCATAGGTGAAGGCAAGCGCGACGAGTGTCGCCGCTGGAATGCGGATACCGTTGTCGCGAAGGATCAAGGAAAGGGTGGATGGCATGGGGTGGTTCCTGATGCACCACTCTTAGCCGCATCGGGCATATCAGAGAAACGATAGTTTTCGATCGCTTCGGTCAATTCCTGTGATGGGTATTTGGACAGTGTGATGACGGCCGGCAGACCGAGCAAAGCGCGAAGACCGTTGGCTTTCGTCACCTGACGCGGTATGGCTGCGCATCCCGCCAGCATCCGGATGAGAGCCCATGACCAATCCCGTCACCGTCGAAGTCACCCGTGGCCTGCTCGTCGAAAGTCGCCATCGCGGCGCGGTGGCCGTCGTCGATGGTGATGGTAAGCTCGTTTTCTCCGTTGGAGACATCGAGGCCGTCGTTTTCCCACGCTCGTCCTGCAAGGCGATGCAGGCGTTGCCGCTGGTCGAAAGCGGCGCGGCAGATGCCTATGGCTTCGGCGACAAGGAACTGGCGCTCGCCTGCGCGTCGCACAATGGTGAGGACGAGCATGTGGCGCTCGCTGCTTCCATGCTCGCGCGCGCCGGCCGCGGTCCCGAAGCGCTGGAATGCGGCGCCCATTGGTCCACGAACCAGAAAACCCTGATCCATCAGGCCCGCACGCTCGACGCGCCGACTGCGCTTCACAACAATTGCTCGGGAAAACATGCCGGCTTCATCTGCGCCTGCTGTCATCGGGGTCTCGATCCGAAGGGTTATGTCGGCTACGAGCATCCTTTGCAGGTCGAGATCCGCGCGGCGATGGAAAGCCTGACCGGCGCCGTGCTTGGGGCCGAGAGCTGCGGCACCGACGGCTGCTCGATTCCGACCTATGCCGTGCCTTTGCGCGGCCTTGCCCACGGTTTTGCAAAGATGGCGACCGGCAACGGCCTGGAGCCTCTGCGCGCCAAGGCATCCCGCCGCCTGATCGAAGCCTGCATGGCCGAGCCCTTCTATGTCGCGGGCTCCGGCCGCGCCTGCACCGCGCTGATGCAGATCGCTCCCGGCCGCATCTTCGTCAAGACAGGCGCCGAAGGCGTCTTCTGCGCTGCGATCCCGGAAAAGGGCATCGCCATCGCGCTCAAATGCGAGGATGGTGCGACCCGCGCCGCCGAAGCCATGGTGGCGGCAACACTCGCCCGCTTCTTCGAGACGGAAGAAAAGGTCCATGCAGCCCTGATGGCCTTTGCCACGACTTCGATGCGCAATTGGAACGGCATTCATGTCGGCGATGTCAGGGTGACTTCCGCCTTGACCGCATGAGTGTGCGAAGCGCGTATATAAGTTATAAAAAAATAAGAATTACATAATATAAAGAGATGCGCCCTGTGGTCGGACGTGCGCGTATCGACGTGGAGGCGAGAGCGTTCCCTGGAAGCCGTAGGGGCAGGGCATGTTTGCAGGCCGCTATCTCTGGTGGGTGCTGATCGGTATCGGCATCTTCACCTTCGCAGCACTGGGGCTCGACCCCATAACCTGGCTCACAATTCAGCTGTCAGGCTGCGAGCAGATGGCCGGCGCCTGTGAGCCGACCATTCGGCTGGTATCGGCCATGCTCAAACCCGGCTGCATCTGGATCGCCATCGGCATGCTCTTCATGACCACTCTGGTTCGGCTTCACTATCTGTCGCTGCTCTGGTTCTGGGGACCGGTCGCAGCCATCTGGTTCGTCGCCTCCACGCCGTTCCTCCTCTTTATCTCAGCAGATATGACGGCTATCGCGTCGCCGGTCGTTCTTGCGATGCTGCCCGTCGCGCTCCTGTTCCTGGCCACTTTCATCGCCTATCTCATGGTTCCATTCGAGGATGGCGACACGCGCCCGCTTGAAGCGTCGGCCCCGCTTCGACTCGCGGCCCGTCTGGCGGCAGTCTATAGTGTGCTTGCCGCGGCAGCCTTCATGCCGGCCCTGCCTCGAGCGGCCGGAGCTCTGCTCGACATGCCGGCCCTTTCCGTTGTGGTCGCGCTGGCGCAGCCGTATCTGCAGACGATGCTGACCTTCGGAACCGGCAGCATGGCGCCGGCCTACGCCGTGCTGGTGCTGTTCATTGCGACCCTCGCTGCAAGCCTTCTGCCGCAGGCCGCCGCGCGTCCGCCGGCCCGCAGCACCATCATGCTGCGGCGATTGCGCCGTTGAGATCGCGATAAGGCTTCAGCCGTTCGGCCGTCATCTCCGCCGGCACGATCAGTCCCGCCACGTCGGAAATGCCAAGCACCGGGCAGGGCGAGACGAGGTCGAACTTCTCTTCGGTTAGCAGGACATGGGTTTCGGCCGAACAGCGGGCGATATGCCGTTTGATCGCCGCTTCCTCAAAATCGCCGGTGGAAAGTCCATGCACCGGATGGGCGGCCGTGACGCCGAGGAAGAAGAGATCGGGGCGGAGCTGCGAGATCGCCGCCATCGCCGCTGCCCCTATCGCTACCATCGAATGTTTGTAGAGCCGCCCGCCGGTGAGGATCACCTCTGCTGTCGGATGGTGTTCCAGCTCAGCGGCAATCGTCGGACTGTGGGTCGCGACCGTCAGCGGCATGTCGCGCGGCAGGTGCCTGGCGATCTCCGCCGTCGTCGTGCCGCCATCGAGGAAGATCATCTGCCCCGGCTTGATCATTGCCGCAGCCTTCGCCCCCAGCCGCGCCTTGATCTCCGACGAAACGCCGCGCCGCGTGGTGAAATCCGGCAGGTCGGGCGCGAGTGGCATCGCACCGCCATGCACTCGTTTCAATAGGCCCTCCGCCGCCATTTCCCGGAGGTCACGCCGGATCGTGTCTTCCGACAGTGCGAGTTCCTCGGCGACGCGCTTGGCGATGACCTGGCCGTCGCGGCGCAGGATGTCGAGAATGAGGCTCTTGCGTTGTGTCGTCAGCATCGTCTCTCTGCATGGAAATGAACGAAATATCTTGAATATGCACGAATAGACTCGACATTCAAGAAATATCGTGCATTTTCACGAAATCCCGTGCATGAGGCCGGGAGTGCTCACGCCTGAGGCGGAGCGAAGGAGTGGATCATGTTGATTTTGATTGCCGGCCCTTATCGGTCCGGAACGAGCGACGACCCGGAGAAAATGGCCGCCAACCTGAAGCGCCTGGAGGAACCCTCGCATGCGCTGTTTGCGGCCGGCCACGTGCCGATGATCGGCGAATGGGTGGCGCTGCCGATCTGGCACGCCGCTGGAGGCAGGTCGGTCGGTGACGCGCTTTACGAAAAAATCTTCCACCCGGTCGCCGGTCGGCTGCTGCAGCTCTGCGAGGGGGTGCTGCGCCTGCCCGGCGATTCAAAGGGCGCCGACAATGATGTGCGCATTGCCAGGGAGCGCGGCATCCCGGTCTGGCATCGGCTGGAAGACGTGCCGGGTTGCGGGTGAGGCGCGGTGGAGGGGCCGGAAACTGCCGGCTCCTCCCGATCTTGCCGGTTCCGACGCGCAGACCCCTGCGCTATAACCCTTGCCGAAAGGGAGTCGAGAGCCATGCTGACATTGTATTACGCGCCCGGAACCTGTGCGCTCGCAAGCCTTATTGCCTTGGAAGAATCCGGGCTGGCCTTCGAAACGAAGAAGATCAGTCTTCGTGACGGCGAGCAGCGGTCGCCGGAATATCTGAAGATCAACCCGAAGGGCCGGGTGCCGGCGCTTGTGACCGATCTCGGCGTGCTGACGGAAACGCCGGCGATCCTGGCTTACATCGCCCAAAGCGCGCCGGCCGCAAAGCTCGCACCGCTCGACGATGCCTTTGAATTTGCCAGGCTCCAGTCCTTCAACAGCTACATCTGCTCGACCGTGCATGTGAACCATGCCCACCGCCCGCGCGGTTCCCGGTGGGCCGACGATGCGGCCGCAATAGAGGCGATGAAGGCCAAGGTACCGCAAAACATGGCAGATTGCTTCACGTTGATCGAGCAGTCGATGTTCGAAGGCCCCTGGGTAATGGGCGAAACCTATTCGATCGCCGATCCTTATCTTTTCGTCATGACAAGCTGGCTGCCGTCGGACGGTGTCGATCCCGCCCGCTTCGAAAAGGCGAGCGACCATCACGCCCGCATGCTGCAGCGTTCCGCTGTCCAGCGGGCGCTTGCCTACGATCAGGTCTGATAACTGCCGGCAAGCTTCTTCGGCGCCCGGAACCGCCAGGCGCCGGTCAGACGCAACCGTAGTTCCTCGTCGCCGATCAGGGCGACGCGCACCGGCAGATACGGCCAGCCGACATAATGGGCGGTCTGGAAATAGATGTCGGGCGCCATTTCGATCAGGTGATCCTTGTCGTCGAGCGCGATCGAGATCACGATCGTCTCGGTGTTCTTCACAGCAACGAAGCTCTTGCCGCCGACCTTCAGCGCCGGATTGCCGTAAGAAGTGCTCTCCTCGACGCCGGGCAGGCCGGCTTCCGCCGCCAGCCGCTTCAGGCGCTCAAAGATCGCATCGACGTCGTCGGCCATTGCTTCGCCCTTCTTCTCGGGCAAAGCCTAACACGTTTTCACGCGCATTTCGCCAGCGGCGGATTGGCCTCGGCATGAAAGCCTACCTGCCGTCCGAGCGGCAGATCGGCGACTTCGCGCATCGACATGCGCTCGACCTCAGGATGCCGCAGCGGATCCTCCTTCCAGAGATCATCCGCAATGTCTGCGTCAGTCAAGTTATGGGCGGTCCTCAAGAAAAACTTCAGCAACGACACGGCATGCCTCGCTTTCTTCACTGCAAATTTTCTTGCTCAACGGCTGATATCGCCGAGCCTCTCATGCTGCAATATCGGCGCCTATGCGCGGATTTTCAATTGAGATTGACGCGGGAGTCCTATAGAAAAACTATATGAGAAACTTGAATTCCGTCCATCTCAACGGTCTGCGTGCGCTCGAAGCCGTCGGTCGTCTCGGCTCGCTCCAGGCAGCTGCCGACGAGCTCGGCGTCTCGGTCGGCGCCGTCAGTCAGCAGGTCATCAAGGCGGAGGCCCAGCTCGGTCAGGTGATCTTCGAGCGCACCGCCCGGGGAATGATCGTGACCGAAGCCGGCCGACCGGTGCTCTTTGCGCTCGACGAAGGATTCGCCCGTCTTTCGGCCGCAGTATCGATCGCGAGCCGCAAGGACGATACGATCCTGACCATCTCGGTCGCCCCCGTTTTCGCCGCCCGCTGGCTCGTCTGCCGTCTCGATCGCTTCGCCGAGCGTCATCCCGACATCAAGCTGCGGCTGGATGCGACGACCAACCTCGTCAATCCGGCCCTTTGCGATGTCGATATCGGCGTCCGCGTCGGCGCCGGCACATGGCCTGACGTGAAGGCTGAACTGCTGCTGGAGCAGGAGGTCTTTCCGGTCTGCTCCCCAGACATGGCGGCTAGATTGAAGGGACCTGCCGATCTCCTCGAACTGCCTGCCATCATCGATGGCAATGCCATGTTCACCTGGGAGGTCTGGATGCGCGAGGCCGGACTTTCAGGCGCAACCCTTGCCACGCGCCACGTCTTCAACGACGCCTCGCTCTGCCTCGATGCGGCGATTGCAGGCCAAGGCGTCATGCTGGCTTGGCAGACCCTTGCCGGCTTTTCGCTCGCCGAAGGCCGTCTGGTGGCGCCCTTCGGCATTCGCGCCAAGACCGGCTTCGGCCATTACTTCGTCACGGCCGCAGGCACGCGCGAGCCGAAGAAGGTCAAGGATTTCAAGGCCTGGATTCGCGAAGAGATGGCCGGCACCCTGGCGCTTTTCCCCTAACCCTCAGACCTCGATCGGCTCCTTGCTACGGGATGCCTGCATTGCCTTGTAGGCCGGGCGGGATTGGCAGCGTTCAATCCAGGCTTTGATATTCGGGTGTGCTTGGAAAAGCGCGTCCTCGCTCTGGGCGTAGCGCAGCACCTCCGCGAGGTTGAGATCGGCGACGGTAAAGCGGTCACCGACGATCCATTGCCGGCTGGCAAGGTGGTTTTCGAGGACGGCCAGCGGCCTGCGCAGCGAGCGGCAGGCGACGGCGATCGTTTGTTTGCCGTCTTCGCTGTTTTCAAGCCCGTTATCATAGGTCAGGACGATCTTTACCGTATGGGGCTCGACCTCTGCAGCCGCCCAGACCGTCCACATCGTCAGCAATCCGTCTTCTTCGACGGTTTTGCCGGAAAGTGGTCCGCCATATTTGCGTGCAAGGTAGAGATTGATCGCCAGCGACTCGTGCATGACGAGGTCGCCGTCCTTGATGCTGGGAATCTGCCCCATCGGATTGACGGCAATGAAATCCGGGGAGTGCGTGTTGAGTAGCGCATCCGGCGCCGACGGGTCTGCGAGCCGCCTTGCCTGCAGCACCGGCACCGACTGGAATTCGAGCCCAAGCTCCTCCGCCATCCAGTAGACGCGTGACGCGCGCGATCGATAGACTCCGTAGATTGTCAGCATGGACGATATCCCCTCAATGTGTCGGAGCGACCGTAAACGTCGGACCGTACTCGGAAAAGTCCTTGCCGCTGATGGTACGATGAAAGCTTTTGATGCAAGCATTTCCAGCAAAAGTGCGTAGCGGTTTTCCCGGAGATCGTTCGTCAGGAGACGCGGTTTCGTTCGACGGTGAGCTGCGCATAAGGCGCGCCGCCGCCCGCCATTTCGCCGGAGACTTTCTTCTCCCACTGAAATCCGAGAACCGCCCCATCGGCAGTTTCCTGGAACACGTTGTCGGTAATGACGGCGGTGCCTGCGCCATCGGCGACCGAGACGGCGCAGCCCACGGGCGCCTTGCGCACCACATTGCCGCTGACGACGACGTTTCGGAGGTAGGGACCCCAGCCGATCTGCAGGCCCCAGCGCGGTGCGCCCTCGATCACATTGCCTGAAATCAACGTGTCGGCTTCCGCCGCAATGCCGATGCCGAAACCGACCTCGTGCTTGTAGGGGCCGCGCAGCGTCAGGTTGCGCACCACGTTGCCGGTGACGCTCGCCAGCCGGCCGCCCTCGTCGAAATTGGCGATCGAAATGCCGTTCGCCGCCTCGTCGATCAAATTGGCGGAAACGACGGCGCCCTCGAAGGCGAATTCGACATAGATCGCCGTCTCGCCGGAACGCCGGCATTGATTGCTGCTAATCTGGATGTCCGAGGCCGAATTGGCGCGGATCGCCGTGAAGGCGCAGTCGGAGATGTGGTTATTCACAACCATCACGCCGTCGGCGCGGAAGATATTGATGCCGTTGCCGTTTTCGCCGGTGCCGCCGTCATTGGCGCGGATATTGGAGATGCGGTTTCCTGAGACAACTGTGCCATCCTCCGCCTTCTTCCAGCGATGCACGAGTATGCCGCCATTGCCGCAATCCGACACGGTATTTCCTGATATCGAAAGGTTTGCCGATTCCACCGCGTAAAGCCCGGATTGGGCCGCACCCGAAATGCGGCTGCGCTCGATCCGCCCGCCGCAGCGCTCCAGCTGCAGCCCGTGCTTGCGGCTGCCGCCGATTTCGCAATTGTCGATCAGCACCTCATCGACGCCGGTGAATTGCAGAAGCCCGCCGGCATAATCGCCGAGCCAGCGATTGCCGCCGTCGATGACAAGATTGGAAAGCTCGATGCGCCGAACGTTTTCGGCGGCAAAGAGGTGGCCTTCGCCGGTATAGACGATGCGCGACGCCCCGGGCACGCCTGAAATGCGCGTATTGTCGGGCAGCGTGAGATTGGAGATCCGGTAGGTGCCCGGCGGCAGGAAAACCGGCACATTTTCGCGCGCGGCCTGCTCGATCATCTGTTGGAGGTTTCGCGTCTTGCGGTCGCCGCTTTCAGGAACGGCGCGATAATCCACCGCGTCGATCGCGCCGCGCAAATCGGGCTCCGCGGCAGCCGTCAGCGGTGCGGCGAGCGCGCGTGGCGCCGTCCATCCCGCAACCGCCGAGGCGGCAAGGAACAGAAGCATGTCGCGGCGTGAAGGCATCCCGGGATCTCTTGTCATAACGCACCCGTAGCAGAAAACATGCCAATTCGGCATGTATTGTTTTGGTACAAGCGGCCGGAATCGCAGTTGCCGCAGCAGACGAGGGCAGGATATCGCCGCGGATTTTTTCGTCTTGTTCACTCTTTCATTTAAGCAAGCCGAAGGAAATGCGGACTACTCTCACAAGAGAGTTTCAATGATGACTATTGCGGGATACGGCCTTCGGCCGCCGGGGAGAATGGCGTCATGCCGGAATTGAGTGCCAGGCGACGGGAATCGACCGACGCCTTGACGGCCGAAACGCGCCGTATCGTCGCCGCAACGGAGGCAATGATGGCATCGACCGCCCACCATCTGTCCGAGGGCATCGAGAACCTCCGGCTCAAGGCGATCGTCCATGAACTCCCTGATTTCCTCTTCGTCAAGGATCGCGACAGCCGCTTCGTCTTCGCCAACGCCGTCACCGCAAGTAGCCTCGGCCTGGAAAGCGCTGCCCAGATTACCGGCAAGCGCGATTTCGATCTGTTCGACTTCGAGACGGCGCGCCGCCACTTCGACATCGAGCAGCAGATCATGGCGACGGGCGAAGCCCGCATTGACATGGAGGAATCATACGTCCTTCCCGGCCGCAGAGGACCGATATGCCGGCTGACCTCGAAGATACCGCTGCGCAATGACCGCGGCGAGGTCGTCGGCCTGATCGGCGTTTCCCGTGATATCACCGAGCGTAAGTTGCAGGAGGATCTTTATCGCGGCCAGGCGAAACTGCTCGAAATGATCGCCCGCAACGAGCCGTTGCCGATGATCCTCGAGGCGCTCGTGCTGATGATCGAGGCGCAGCTGACGGGTATTGACGGATCGGTGCTGCTGCTCGACAGCGAGGGCACCAGGCTCTATCACGGCGCTGCTCCCAATCTGCCCGGCGGCTATAGCCGCCTGATCGACGGCGTCACGATCGGTCCCAAGGTCGGCTCCTGCGGAACCGCCGCGTGGCGTGGCCAGACTGTCATCGTCGAGGACGTGATGGTCGATCCGTTGTGGGAGGATTTCCGCGCGTTGATTGCCCCGTTCGGCTTCCGCTCCTGCTGGTCGACGCCGATCATGACCTCGCAGAACAACGTGCTCGGCACGTTTGCTCTCTATTCCAGGGAAGTCCGCCGTCCCAGCGAGCGCGAGATGACGCTGGTGGCACTTGCCACTCACATCGCCGGCATCGCCATCGAGCGCAAACGCGTCGACGACCGCATCCATTTCATGGCCCATCATGACGATCTGACGGGCCTGCCGAACCGCGCCTTCCTGAAGGAACGGCTGGCCAATATCCTCGACCAGGCCCGCCGCCATAATCGCAAGGTGACCGTCGCCTATATCGATCTCGACAATTTCAAGGACGTCAACGATGGCCGCGGCCATGCCGCCGGCGACGAGGTGCTGAAAGAGGTCGCCGCCCGCATGGCCAACAGCGTCAGGGCGTCCGATATGGTAGTGCGTCTCGGCGGCGACGAATTCCTCGTGGTGCTTGTCCACCAGTCGAGCCACGATGCCGGCATCACGCGTCGCCTTCGCGAGCTGCAGAAGGCGATCAACCGGCCGATCCGCGGTGAGGATGGCGAGATCACCGTCACCGCGAGCATCGGCGTTGCCGCCTTCCCCTTCGATGGCGTAACCTCGCAAGAGCTTCTCGCCAATGCCGACCGGGCCATGTACCGCGCCAAGGAGGGTGGCCGCAACACATTGCAGCATCACGAGGGCGGCGGCACGCCCGTCGGAATGCCGCTCGGCGAGCAGGAGGAACTACATCAGGCGATCACCGGCGACCAGCTCTTCCTGCAATACCAGCCGCAGGTCGATGTCGCCACAGGCCGCATCACCGGGCTCGAGGCGCTGGTGCGCTGGAACCATCCGGCCAAGGGCAGGGTGCCGCCGGTCAATTTCATTCCGCTTGCCGAAGAGACCGGCCTGATCGTGCCCCTCGGTCTCTGGGTGCTGAACGAGGCCTGCCGCCAGGCGCGCCACTGGCAGGATATGGGCCTGACGCCGCTGACGATTGCCGTTAACGTCTCCGCCAAACAGTTCGCCGATCCGGATTTCGCAACCCATGTCGCCGAGGCGCTGGAGCGGCATCGGCTGCAGTCCCGCTGGCTTGAGCTCGAGGTCACCGAAAGCGTGGTGATGCAGGATGCCGAACGCGCGCTTGCCATGATGGAAACGCTGCGTGCGCTTGGTGTGCGCCTGTCGATCGACGATTTCGGCTCGGGCTATTCCAGCCTTGCGGCGCTGAAGACCTTCCCCTTCGACCGCCTGAAGATGGATCGCTCGCTGGTCGAGGCCCTGCCGGGTGACAAGACCGCCGTCGCCATCGTCTCGGCCGTCATTTCCCTGGCACAGACGCTGAAGCTTTCGGTTCTCGCCGAGGGCGTGGAGACCGACGCGCAGCTGGATTTCCTGCGCGAGGCGCGTTGCGATGAGGCGCAAGGCTACCGCTTCTCCAGGCCTGTTTCTCCTGACGAGATCGCCGTGCTGCTGAAGGCCGGCAGTCTCTGAGCTTCATTTCACAAGCCGGCCGATCGCGTCGATCTCGTTCGTCCATATGCCGGCCGCATAATTCTCAGGCAGCCTCGCCAATTGCGAGGGATCGTCAATGCCGGTGGAAAAATCGGCACCGCGGTAAGGGCCGAGCACGAAGACCTCGGTTCCGGCATCTTCCATCCGGTTGAGGAAACGGTCCGGCCAGCCCCAGAGCCACGGGGCGATGTTGATCGGCACCAACATCATCGCATGTTTGCAGGCGTCGGGCAGCAGGCCGGTCCAGCCATAGCCGATATAGCCGAACAGACAGCCCTTCAGGCTCTTGCGCGAGGCGGTCCTGATATCGGGCGTGAGCCGACGGATGACCTCGATCGGCTCGTCGCCGCCATAGACGATGATTTTTGCCCGTCGCTCGGTGGAAAGGCTGTTGAGCACGGCGGCAAGTTTTTCGCCCTCGGAAGGATCGCGGCTCTTGACGTTGATGAGGAAGCGCCGGTCCGGAAAGGTCGAGAGCGCCTCGGCAAGCGTCGGCATCATGCCGATGCCGCGGCCGCGAAAGGGAAAGGTCTTGCCGCCATCGGCGGTGTAGCCGTAGCCGATATCGAGCGCTCGCATGTCAGCCATCGAATGCTCGCGTGTGACGCCGTGCCCGTCGGTGCGGCAGTCGAGCGTCCAGTCGTGAAAGACGGCGAACTCGCCGTCCGTTGTCGGATGCACGTCGATCTCGACGATATCGGCGCCGGCGGCAAAGCCGGCCTGCATCGACCGGATGGTGTTTTCGAGATAGTCGTGTTTCGGCGCCAGCATGCGGCTCGCCGTGCAGGTGTCGTTCTTCAGATCGGTTTCGTCGAACCGCTGGGCGATGCCGCGATGGGCAAGCAGCACCGGCTTTCCCGGCCGATGTTCGGCAAGCAGGCTGGTATTGTTGAGATAGATGCCGGCGGCAGCGACGGCAATCACGGCGGCACAATAGAAAAGCTTCCTGCCCAAGATTTATCCCCCTCTGGTTGCATCGAATGATGCAAGGGCTAGAAAGCGATTCCGGTTGTTCTTGGGCTGTTTTCCGGCTTTCTATGCTATCGGGTCATTTGCCGCACGGGGCTGTCATCGCATGGAAACACACGACGACGAACTCATCCACTTCGAGGCTCATGGCGCCGCTCCTTTGCCGCCCGCAACGATCGAAAGTCATGTCGAGCGCGACGGCGCCCGCATCTGGTATTCGAGCTATGGCGCCGGTCCTGCCGTCATCCTGCTGCATGGCGGCCTCGGTCACAGCGGCAACTGGGGCTATCAGGTGCCCGCGCTGTTGCGGAGCGGTCGTCGCGTCGTGCTGATCGACAGTCGCGGTCATGGCCGCAGTAGCCGCGATGCCCGTCCCTATAGCTATGAATTGATGGCAGCCGATGTGCTTGCCGTCATGGACGAACTGCGCCTCGACAAGGCGGCGATCGTCGGCTGGAGCGATGGCGCCTGCATTGCCCTGATCCTCGCGATGACGGTGCCGTCCCGTGTCGAAGGGGTCTTCTTTTTTGCCTGCAACATGGATCCGAGCGGCACGCTGGAATTTCATCCGACCCCGGTGATCGACCGATGCTTCAGTCGACACGCCGCGGATTACGCTGCCTTGTCCGCCACGCCGGACGATTTTCATCCCTTCGTCGAGGCGGTCAGCCTGATGATGCGGACGGAGCCGAATTATGATGCGGCTGACCTCGGCCTGATCCACGTGCCGGTCGCAATCGTGCTCGGCGAGCATGACGAATTCATCAAGCCTGACCATGCCGAATATCTTGCCCGCAGCATTCCGGACGCACAGATGATTTATCTCCACGGTGTGAGCCATTTTGCGCCGCTGCAGCGGCCGGCCGAGTTCAATGCCGCGGTGGTCAACTTCCTCGACGGCATCGGAACACGAAAAAATGAAGGCTTGCGGCGTTGAGCCGCGGCAGCGGAATTTCTTAAGAATTCAGTAACTTTTTTGGAACGGCAAACGTAGGGTCTGCGGGAAGGATTCGTTTTGTCGTCCGCTCACGGAAACCTTCGAGCCGCCGCCCACTCATGTCAGTCCCAGGCATGGCAGGTTGCGCCCGAAGGCGTGTGCTCGTCCGCGGCTCCTCCGCTTGTCTCGAGAAGGCCCAGGGAGCCGGAATGATCAGCATTGATATGGAAGAGAGAATTTCGATCGCGCGCAAATCGCTGAGCGACGCGATGAGTTTTCAGGCGTCGGGCGATTTCGAAAACGCCGAAAAAGCCTATGTCAGAGTCCTGCACAAGGACTATCGCACGATAGACATCCTGCCGCTGCTGGCGGGCGTCGTCGCAAAAAGAGGCGATGCCGAAGCCGCTCTCTACTACTGGAACAAGCTGCTCGGCCTCAATCCAGCCCATCTCGTCGCCCTCATGGAAAAGGGTGCGCTGCTGCGTCAGCTCGGGCGACCGGCGGAAGCGGTCGGCTGTTATGAGATGGCACGTGGCCTGTCGCCCGAAAATCCTGTCGTGCGCAACAACCTCGCCGTCGCACTGGCCGATTCCGGCCGGCAGCCGGAGGCGCTGGCTGAATTCCGTCATGTTCTGCGGCTGCAGCCGGACAATATCAATGCCTGGCATCAGATAAGGCGCATCTCCTCGGCGATCGTGCCCTTCTGGCACATCGCCATGATGAACGACACCAGACGCAACGACGCCTTCGAAGCGGCGATCCGCCGTGCCATAGAGCTGCGCGGCGCCGATGCGCAGATCCTCGACATCGGCGCAGGCAGCGGCCTGCTGTCGATGATGGCGGCGCGCGCCGGTGCCACCAATATCGCGACCTGCGAGAGCGTGCCGACCATAGCGCAGACCGCCGAGAGGATCATCGCCGCCAATGGCTATCGCGAGCAGATCGACATCTTCGAAAAGCCTTCGACCGAACTTTCCGTCGGCAAGGACATGAAAGCCCGCGCCGACATCCTGATTTCCGAGATCCTTTCGAGCGATCTCCTGGCCGAAGACGTCCTGAAAACCTTCGAGGACGCCCATGCCCGGCTGGTCCGCGAGGACGCCATCGTCATTCCACGCGCCGCCGCCGCCATGGGCTGCCTGGTCGCCAGCGAAACGCTCTCCAACTATGCCCATGTCGGCGAGGTTTCCGGCTTCGACATGTCGCAATTCAATGCGCTCGCCCCGTTGCGTCTGCCCGTTCACGGCACGATGACCGAATGGACCAGGCTTTCCGACGATTTCGAGATCGCTGCAGTCGACCTCACCGCCCGCAAACATGCCACAGCGCTGCGCAAGATATCGGTGCCGGTTCACGCGGACGGCACTGCGGTCGGGGTCGTCCAGTGGATGAAGGTCAATCTGATCGAGGGCGTGGTTTTCGACAACCACCCCGACGGCTATCATGATGGCGGCTGGCTGCAGGTTCTTCACACCTTTCCGCAGCCGGTGGACGTCCGGGCCGGTACCTCACTTGATATGGTGGTTGGCCACGACAGGACGAGCCTGCTGATGACGCCCATCACCTGAGCAACGGGCTTTTGTCGCAGCGAAGGAAGATTATCATGGCCGCCTTGAGGAGAGGCGGCCATTGTCGATTCCATCAGGATATTTTTGACCGGTGTCACGATGGCGACGAGCTTGCGTGGCCGTCGTGCTCGCGCTTTCTGTGGTCACCTTCCTCCGGCCCTCTGGCCACGCGTCCATTTCTCGCTATCTCTAGCTTCATGAGACCTGACGCGCTGCTCTATCCCGCCCCCGAAGGGCTTTATTGTCCCGAGGGCGGCTTTTATGTCGATCCGGTGCGGCCGGTTGAGCAGGCGCTCGTCACCCACGGTCATTCGGATCATGCCCGGCCGGGCCATGTGAATGTGCTCGCCACCCGCCAGACGCTCGACATCATGCGCCTGCGCTACGGCGACGGCTTTTGCGCCAGCGAGCAGGCGGCGGCCTTCGGCGAGGAGCTGCTGGTCAACGGCGTCAAGGTAAGCTTTCATCCCGCCGGCCATGTGCTGGGCTCCGCTCAGATCGCCATCGAGAAGAACGGCACCCGCATTGTCGTCTCCGGCGATTACAAGCGTCGCCCCGACCCAACCTGCGCGGCCTATGTGCCGGTTCCCTGCGATGTCTTCATCACCGAGGCGACCTTCGGGCTGCCGGTCTTCCATCATCCCGATCCGATGGATGAGACCGGCAAACTGCTGGCATCGCTGCGGCAATTTCCCGAGCGCACCCATCTCATCGGTGCTTATGCGCTCGGCAAGGCCCAGCGCGTCATCCGGCTGCTGCGCGATGCCGGTTATGCCGAGCCGATCTATATCCACGGCGCCATGGAAAAACTCTGCGACTATTATGTCGGGCAGGGCATCGATCTCGGCGAGCTGCTGCCGGCAACGATCGAAAGCCGCGACAAATCCGCCTTCAAGGGCGCGGTCGTCGTCGGCCCGTCATCGGCCTTCGCCGATCGCTGGGCGAGGCGCTTCAACGAGCCGCTGCCGGCTTTCGCCTCCGGCTGGATGATGGTGCGCCAGCGCGCCAAACAGCTCGGCGTCGAACTGCCGCTCGTCATATCGGATCATTGCGACTGGCCGGAACTGACGGAAACGATTCGAGAGTTGCACCCGGCCGAGGTTTGGGTGACGCATGGCCGCGAGGAGGCGCTGGTGCGGTGGTGCGAACTGCAGGGCATCAAAGCGAAGCCGCTGCATCTGGTGGGTTATGAGGACGAGGGGGATTGAGAGTGGAATTCTTTGCTGAAAACCCCTCCCCAGTCAGGAGGCCAACATGAAAGCCTTCGCCGACCTCCTCGACCGCCTGGTCCTGACTCCCAGCCGCAACGGCAAGCTCAAGCTGCTCACCGATTATTTCCGCGACACGCCGGACCCAGACCGCGGCTATGGCCTTGCCGCTATCGCCGGCACGCTGGAGGTACGCAACGTCAAACCCGCCATGCTGCGCGAACTGGTGCTGGAGCGCATGGATGAAGTGTTGTTTCGCTATTCCTACGATTATGTCGGCGACCTCGCCGAAACTATCTCGCTCGTCTGGGACAATGAGAGGGATATAGACCGTTCGGCCTTTGCCCAGCCGCGCCTCGGCGAGGTCGTTACCCGCATGAATGCGCTCGGCCGCACCGAAGTGCGAGGCTTCGTGCGTGACCTGCTCGACCGGCTGGATTCGTCCGGCCGTTTCGCCTTTATCAAGCTTGCGACCGGCGCGCTGCGCATCGGCGTCTCCGCCCGGCTCGCCAAGCAGGCGCTGGCTGACCTCGGCGGCCGTGATGTCACCGAGATCGAAACCCTGTGGCATGGCCTGCAGCCGCCTTACGAGACATTGTTCGAATGGCTGGCGGGCGGCGAAAGACCGGTGCTGGCGACACCGGCGATCTTCCATTCCGTCATGCTCGCCAATCCGGTGGAGGAGGGGGATCTCGATGGTCTCGATCCGGCCGACTACGCCGCCGAATGGAAATGGGACGGCATCCGCGTCCAGCTCTCCCGCTCCGGCGACCGGCGCAAGATCTATTCTCGCTCCGGCGACGACATCTCCGGCGCCTTTCCTGATGTTCTCGAAGCGATCGATTTTTCAGGCGTCGTCGACGGCGAGTTGCTGGTCGGCGGCACCGCCCGCTCCAATAGCCCGACCCGCACCTTCTCCGACCTGCAGCAGCGCCTGAACCGCAAGACCGTGACGGCGAAGATGCTGGACGACTACCCAGCCTTCATCCGCGCCTACGATCTGCTCTTCGACGCAGAGGAGGATGTTCGCGGCCGCACCTATGTCGATCGCCGCGACCGGCTGACCGAGATCATCGACCGCGCCCCCCATGACCGTTTCGATCTCTCGCCGCTCGTGCCTTTCTCCTCGTGGGAGGAGCTCGACGCCTTGCGCGCGGCCCCGCCCGATCCTGTCATCGAGGGCGTGATGATCAAGCGCCGCGACAGCATCTACCAGGCAGGACGGATGAAAGGCCCCTGGTTCAAGTGGAAGCGCAACCCCTATAATGTCGATGCGGTGCTGATGTATGCCCAGCGCGGCCACGGCAAGCGCTCCAGCTACTATTCCGATTTCACCTTCGGCGTCTGGGCCGATGATGAGGACGGCGAACAGCTGGTGCCCGTCGGCAAGGCCTATTTCGGCTTCACCGATGCCGAACTTGAGCTGCTCGACAAATTCGTGCGCAACAACACCACCGAGCGCTTCGGGCCGGTGCGCGCCGTGCGCGCCGACAAGGATTTCGGCTTCGTCGTCGAAGTGGCCTTCGAGGGCATCAATCGCTCGACTCGGCATAAATCGGGCGTGGCCATGCGCTTCCCCCGCATCGCCCGCCTTCGTCCCGACAAGCCCTCCTACGAGGCCGATCGGCTGCGCACGTTGATCGCCATGATCGACGCCAAGGCGGAGTGACCCCTGCGCAACAATGACGCAGGGCGATATTTTCAACAGGACGTGTATTGGCGGCAACGGTCTTCCGGTGCAGATTTTTCTGAGCATGACGCCGAAAAGTGGAAGCGGTTTTCGGATGACATCATGTTCTAACTGTTTAATTTAGAAATGGGCCGGGGGAGATGATTTGGGTGCTGCGCAATGAGCTCGCATGAACGAAATTCCTTTTTCCGCCAACGCCGCGCCGTGCTGGCGGGGCTTGCCGGTGCGCTCGTCCTGCCGCGCATGGCGGCCGCTTTCGATGTTCCGGACGAGCCGCGGCTTGCCAAGCGCGATTACACCAAGGTCCGCAGCCATTTCCGCACGAAGCTGCTGAAGAAGGGGCCGGCGCCAGATAAGTACGAACTGCTGAATGCGCCTGCAGACGCCGACAAGATTTTCTATCGCTCCGGCTATGGCGGCGAGTTGGAGCTTGCGGCCTGGGTATCGAGATACAAGCGCGAGCGCACCGCCAAGCCCGCCGTGCTCTTTCTCCACGGCGGCAATGCCATGGGCATCGGTCACTGGCAGTTGATGAAGCCCTATATTGATGCCGGTTACGTCGTGATGATGCCGTCGCTGCGCGGCGAAAACGGCCAGATGGGCAATTTCTCCGGCTTCTACGATGAGGTCGACGATGTTCTTGCCGCCAGCGAGCGTCTGGCGCATTTGCCGGGTGTCGATCCCCAGCGTCTCTTCATCGCCGGCCATAGCATCGGCGGCACGCTAACTATGCTGACGGCGATGAGCACCCACAAGTTCCGCGCCGCTGCGCCGATTTCGGGCAATCCCGATGCCTTCCGCTTCTTCAACCGCTATCCCGAGGACATCCGCTTCGACGACAGCAACACGCATGAATTTGAGGTGCGCTCGGCATTGTGTTACGCCCACAGCTTCAAATGCCCGGTCCGTGTCGTCCACGGCACCGAGGAGGCCCATTTCAACGACCGCGCCGAACTGCTTGCCCGCCGTGCCCGTGCCGCCGGCATCCATATCGAGACCGAAACCGTTGCCGGCAATCACACTTCGGCGCTGCCGGCCGAGATCGAGCAGAGCATCCGCTTCTTCCACGGGGTGGCGGCCTGAGTTTGGCCGCTGCCGGCAACGCCGGCCGAATGTGACGTCGGATAAACCGAACCGACCGCCGCCGATGGCGGCGACCGGTTCACCGTTTCCTGATTTTGGCTTTTCCACCCCAACGCCAGCTTCGCGCCAGCCGCAGATGCCATCGTCCCGGCAGATATCGCTGTCTTGCCGATCGTTGATAAGGGTGGTTCCATGAATTTTCTGCGCCGGGTCTTCCCGATTGCCGGGCTCGTGATCGTTGTTGCGTCGCTGAGCGGCTGCAACATCCTCATTCCCGATGTCGCTGCCGATTCGCCCGCCCGCTTCGTGCAGGAAACCTCGCCGGTCTTCTATCAGCCGCCCGGTGTCGATCCGCGCCGGGTGCGGCCCATTCCCGATCAGCCGGTGCCGCAGACGCGCGAGCTTTACAAGACGCAGTTCCATCAGACCTTCGGCCTGCCGGTCACCAATCCGGTGCACATGGCGATGTATGGTGAGTTGCGCGACGAGGATTTCACCCTGCCGTCGATCCCCGTCAGTCGCGTGCAGCCGCAATTCCTGCGCCAGGAGGTCGACTATCAGACGACCGAGCGCCCCGGCACCGTGATCGTCGATACCAAGGCCCGTTTCCTGTATTTGGTCGAGGGCAACGGCAAGGCGATGCGCTACGGCGTCGGTCTCGGCCGCGATGGTTATGCATGGTCGGGCCGCGGCGTCATCCAGTGGAAACAGAAATGGCCGCGCTGGACGCCGCCGGTCGAGATGGTCTCGCGCCAGCCTGAGGTTCGCCCTTTTGCGGCGGAAAACGGCGGCATGAATCCGGGGCTCCAGAACCCGCTCGGCGCGCGCGCCATGTATATCTTCAAGGGCGGGCAGGATACGCTCTACCGCATCCACGGTACGCCCGACTGGCAGTCGATCGGCAAGGCCACCTCGTCGGGCTGCGTGCGCATGCTGAACCAGGATGTCATCGATCTCTACGACCGCGTTCCCGCCAAGGCTGAGATCGTTGTGATGTAGCGCTGCAACAGCGCTGCCCATATCGTCGGCTCCCGGCGGGACACGTCTGCGTGAAGCTATGGTTTATTTGGCGCAAGCCGATAGATTTTCTGATGTCGTTATCGGCATTGGACGAATCGCCGGGTTATAAGGCGTCTCGTTCGGCTTCCCGCATCAAAAGGAAATCAGTCCCGCGTCATGAGCTTCGATAGACATCTTTCCCGCCGCAGCTTTCTTTCCTTTTCGGCACTGACCGCAGCCTCCGCGCTCGCTGGCTGCGCCTCATCGGCCAATACGGTGACGTCGGGCGATTCGACGATCATCTACCGCTCGCCCGTGCGTCTGTTCCAGTCCATGGGAACGTCGAGCGTGCCCAGCGACGCCGAGCTTGCCGTCATCTATGGTCCCGTCGAGGACGGCGGCTTTCTCATTCCCGCCGTTCCCTACGAGCAGATCGACCCCCGCTATTATCGCCAGCGCGTCGTCGACCCGACCGGACAGCGCCCCGGCACCATCGTCGTCGATACGCCGTCGCGCTTCCTCTATCTTGTCGAAAATGACGGCATGGCGATGCGCTATGGCGTCGGCATCGGCCGTGAGGGCTTCGCCTGGCAGGGATCGGGCGTCATCCAGTGGCGCCAGAAATGGCCGCGCTGGAAGCCGCCGAATGAAATGGTCGCCCGCCAGCCTGAACTCGTCAAATATTCGATCGACAACGGCGGCATGGAGCCGGGCCTGAAAAACCCGCTCGGCGCCCGCGCGCTTTACATCTTCTCGAATGGAGAGGATACGCTCTACCGCCTGCACGGCAATCCGGACTGGCGCTCGATCGGCAAGGCCGTCTCGTCGGGCTGTGTCAGGCTGCTGAACCAGGATATCATCGATCTCTACGATCGCGTTCCCACAAAGGCGCCGATCGTCGTCTGGCAGTAATCGTCGCCGAGGCGGCCGCAAACGGGCCGCCTCGCATCAATCTCCGGCGAACGTCTGCTTTGCCAGGCAGGCGTTGCCTTGCCGGGCAAGCTTCGCTTTGCCCTTGAGCAAAACGTTTCGCGTTTCCGTGCCCGGAAAAGTTTTATTTTCAAAAAACCATTGCTTAATTCGATAAATATCCTACATGGTGCGTATCGAATTGCTTGTGACCTTTGTCCATGCGCTGAAGCGCTTCGTCAGATCTCCTCTCAACATCGATATTGCCCGCGGATATTTTTCGCTGGGCGCCCTCCAACGGTTAAAAGGAAATCGTTATGAATTCAGGCGTCGTCAAGTGGTTCAATGGCACCAAAGGTTTTGGCTTCATTCAGCCCGATGATGGTTCCACGGACGTTTTTGTCCATATTTCGGCGGTTGAGCGCGCAGGTATGCGCGATCTCGCAGAAGGTCAGAAGATTCGCTACGATATCGTTCGCGACAAGCGTTCCGGCAAGAATTCGGCGGACAATCTTCAGGCCGCATGATTTGTCATTCGCCTGCGCTGACCATCTATTGGCGGCGAGCTGACCACGGACGTACTGGCAGCGGGCTGAGTGACGGGAAGAGGTCGGGTTTCAGCCCGGCCTTTTTGTTTTCGTTGCTTGGCTTTTCTTGATTGATCGAGTCGTCGAAGGGGCGCTGAAATGAGCAGAGCAAGCTATAAAGTCGGCGACATGATCGTGCTGAAATCCGGTCTCACCCGCACCGCGAAGACCGACAAGCGATGCCGGATCGCCAGCATATTGCCCAACGACCACGGGCATGTGCAATACCGCGTCCAATTCGCGGCTGAGAATTTCGAGCGTCGCATCACCGAGGCCGACATCGATGCCGGGGAATCTCCATCGAGCGCTTCCCCCGAGGCGGCGGCTAGGACCGATAGCGCCGAACCCTGGCTGAAGTTTTCGAGCATCAGGATCGGGAAGTAGACTCGCCTTATTATTGATAGTGCGGCCTCGCCGCCGACAGGAAGGATATCGTTTTGCAGGTACTCGTCAGGGATAACAACGTCGATCAGGCGCTCCGCGTGCTCAAGAAAAAGATGCAGCGGGAAGGCCTGTTCCGGGAAATGAAGGCGCGCAGCGCCTTCGAAAAGCCGTCCGAGAAGCGCGCCCGTGAAAAGGCCGAGGCTATCCGCCGCCAGCGCAAGCTCGCCCGCAAGAAGCTGCAGCGCGAAGGTCTGCTGCCGGCACCGAAGAAGGTTCTCCGCGCCCGCTAATCCCGCCGTGGAATCATGGCGCCGGTCGTGGAATCACGGCGTCAACCATGGAGCCATGATTCCATCCGTGGAATTATGGCTTTTCAGCCGCCGCGGAGCTGTGGCTTGAGAACGCCATCACCTGAGAGAGGGCACATGACAGCCACCAAGGGAGAATTCTTCAATCCCGCCAAACTTTCGCCTCGCGACAAGGCGGAAACGACCGATCATACGGCACGCGCCATCATCGAGGCTGAGGCTTCGGCGCGCGACAAAAAGACGGAGAAGCTGAGAGCGCTGCGTCTGCAGCAGGCGGCCGAGGCCGGACCTGAGGCAGCACCTGCAAAGAAGCGCCGGTCACCGGCCAAGTCCCCCGCACGGCGGCCCTGATCTCGGCGGCGCATACCGGCCGGAGGGATGCGCTCAACCGCCGCCCACGCCGGCCCGGCCAAGATTGCCCCGTAGCCGGTGCAGCATGCCGCGCAGTTCAGCCATTTCCTCGAGCGTGCAGCCTGCGGCCTCGCCGATTGCCGTCATGATCGTATTGATCTCCCCCTTCATCGCCTGACCTTTCGGCGTCAGCGAAACGATTACCTGCCGTTCGTCACGCAGGTCGCGCAGGCGCTTGATGAGCCCGCTCTGTTCCAGACGTTTCAAGAGCGGCGACAGCGTGCCGGAATCGAGATCCAGCTGCTCGCCGATTGTCTTCACCGGCAACTCGCTGCGCTCCCACAGCACCAGCATCACCAGATATTGCGGATAGGTAAGGCCGACCCTTTCCAGAATTGGTTTGTAGGCGCGGGTGAAGGCATGCGCCGTCGCATAGACTGCAAAGCACAGCTGCTTCTCGAGCCGCATTTCCTCCTCCGGTATCTCCATCGTCTTTGTCGTCTGCGCTTTCATATCCATCATCCCCGAGGCGCCGATTGTCCTCTTTTCGAATTCCAAATGCAATTTGCAAAATTCACTTGTGTACGATTTAATTGTGCGATATTAAAAATACAACCCGATCGAAGGGCCAACCAAAGGAGATCGTCATGCCTATTCTCTATACGACCAAAGCCTCTGCCACCGGCGGCCGTGCAGGCCGCGCCGTTTCCGAAAACGGCGTCCTGGACGTGACGCTGACCGTTCCGAAGGAACTCGGCGGCGACGGCGCAACCGGCACCAATCCTGAACAGCTCTTTGCTGCTGGCTATTCCGCGTGCTTCCTCGGTGCTTTGAAATTTGTCGCGGGCCAGCAGAAGGTCAAGATTCCCGAAGACACGACGGTCTCCGCCAAGGTTGGCATCGGCCCGCGTGAAGATGGCGGCGGCTTCGGCATCGAAGTGGCCCTGACCGTCAACATTCCGGGTCTCGACCGCGAAACGGCCGAAAAGCTCGCTGCCGCGGCTCACATCGTCTGCCCCTACAGCCACGCCATGCGCACCTCGACCGAAGTGCCGGTCACGGTTGCCTGATCTGCTTTAAAACGCGGCAGCCTTATCGGCTGCCGCGGCCTTCCTGGGGTGGGCGACGTTTATTCGGCGGCTGCTTCTCCGCCGTGACGGGGCGGGCGCGGCGAACGCGCCGGTTTTGCCGTCTCACTCATCGAAGACACCGCTTGCAGATCCTGTCGTAGCCGCGCGGGGCCGCCATCCGGCAATCTGTCGTCGATTGCCGCATGCGTACTTTCCCAGATCGGCAGTGCTCTCGCCAGCGCCGCCTTGCCTTCGGCGGTGAGGCTTAGCAGCCGGCGGCGCCTGTCCTTCGGATTCTCCATTACATCTATCCAACCCCGGCGCTGCAGCGGCTTTAGCGCCGCCGTCAGCGTCGTCTGGTCCATGGCGAGCAGGGCGGCGACCGGCCCCATCGGCGGAGGTTCCGGCCGGTTCAGCGACATCATGAGGGAAAACTGCCCGTTGGTCAGTCCGACCGGCCTCAGCGCATCGTCGAACAGCCGGGCAAGCGCGCGCGCCGCTCGCTGCACATGCAGGCACAGGCAGGTGTCGCGCACCAGCAGCGTCGTGGAAAAAGGAATTTCGATCGAGTTTGACATGCTTAATTTCTATTGATATCAATGTATTTAGTCAAGGAGAAGGAGAGGAGCCGGCTTCGCCGGCGGCGCCGGAGGAGGGCGCAGGCCATGCAGAATGAGGTTGTTTCCCGCGAGGAATGGCTCGAGGCCCGCCGCGCCCTATTGGCAAAGGAAAAGGAGGCGACGCGGCTGCGCGACAGCATCAATGCCGCCCGCCTGGCGCTGCCCTGGGTGAAGGTCGACAAGGATTACGTCTTCGAAACACCGGAGGGAAAGAAGTCGCTTGCCGATCTTTTCGACGGCCGCAGCCAGCTGCTGATCTACCATTTCATGCTCGGTCCCAATTGGGATGCCGGCTGCACAGGCTGCTCCTTCCTGTCAGACCATGTCGATGGCGCCCTGCCGCATCTGAACCACCACGATGTCACCTGGGTCACCGTTTCGCGCGCGCCGCTCGACAAGATCGCTGCCTACAAGAGCCGCATGGGGTGGACGTTTCCGTGGGTCTCTTCCTTCGGCAGCGATTTCAATTTCGATTATCACGTCTCTTTCAGTCCGGGGGATCTTGCCAAAGACAAGGTCTTTTACAATTTCACTCCCATGGAGCCGGCAAACGCTCATGACGAACTGCCGGGACTGAGCGCTTTCTATCGCAATGAGAAGGGCGAGGTCTTCCATACCTATTCGAGTTATGCCCGCGGGCCGGAGGAACTGATCGGTACGCTGATGATCCTGGACCGTGCTCCGAAGGGCCGCAACGAGGACAGTACGATGAATTTCGTACGCCGCCATGACGAATATGAGGAGTCCCAGAAGGCAACGTCCTGCTGTCATTGAGATGGAGCAATTCCAGCGGGATAGGTCGCCGTTGCTCAAGGGAGGAGAGGATGATGAAGACCGCTGAAGTGCTGAAGGAACATTTTTTCCTGGAAAGACTGCTCGGAAAATGGACCGTCACCGCGCCCGACATGACCGGCGACGAGGACTGGACGGAGACAGTCCGCTCGCTGCACGGCATCTGGTTCGTCGCCGAAGGCACCGGCCGCATGCCCGGCGGCAAGGATGCAACCACCATCCTGACGCTCGGCTACAACGCTTCGAAAGGCAAGTACGTCGGCAGCTGGATCGGGAGCATGATGGACTATATGTGGGTCTATGAAGGCGAGGTCGATGCATCGGGCAACGTGCTTGATCTCTATACGGCAGGTCCTGACTGCAATGGCGACGGGCTTGCCGATTACCGGGAGCGGATCACCTTCACCGACGCCGATCACCGCACTTTCACCTCCAGCACGAGACAGCCTGACGGTTCATGGAAGCAGTTCATGGAAGCGCATTACGCTCGTAAGATCTGACAATCATGGCGTCCCGGACATTGAAAAACGGGCGCGAAAAAGGGAGAGTTTGATGTCTGAGACGCATGGAAAATTCATCTGGTGCGAACTGATGACCCCCGACACATCAGCCGCAGCGAAATTCTACAGTTCGGTCGTCGGCTGGACGACCTCCGAAATGACGGTGGAAGGCATGCCGACCTATACGATCTTCGAGGCGAACGGCATCGGTGTTGCCGGCCTGATGGAATTTCCGGCCGAACTCGAGGGCAAGGGCATTCCGCCGAACTGGACGGGTTATGTCGCCGTCGACAACGTCGACCAGTCGGCCAGGGATTTCGCCACCAATGGCGGTTCGGTCCGTCGTCCGCCGGCAGACATCCCGAGCGTCGGCCGCTTCGCTGTCGTCGCCGATCCCCATGGCGCGGTGCTCTGCATCATGACGCCGGCGCCGATGGACAAAACCCGGCCGGAACTGGCCGCCGACGCGCCCGGCAACATCGGCTGGCACGAACTCTACGCCGGCAATGGCGAAGAGGCGCTGGCCTTCTATTCCAAGCTGTTCGGCTGGAAGCGGGACAGCGATTTCGACATGGGCGCGATGGGCGTCTACTATCTCTTCTCGCATAATGGGAAGCAGATCGGCGGCATGATGACCAAGCCGGAAAACATACCGATGGCCTTCTGGAGCTATTATTTCATCGTGCCGGCCATCGATGCCGCAATCGACCGCGTCACATCAGGCGGCGGCAAGGTCGTCCACGGCCCGATGGAAGTCCCCGGCGGCAGCTGGATCATCCAGGCCATGGACCCGCAAGGCGCCTTCTTCTGTCTGGTCGCACCGAAGCGGTAGAGTTTAGGCCCATGTTGACGGCGTGCCGCGCGGCACGCCGTCAAAACAATCACGTTCCGGCCCTCACCATCCATCACCTCACAGAAGCAAAGAACCCTTCCGGGCTCTCAACTTCCACCAACCGCTTCTTCTCGATCAGCCAGAACCGGTTGCCGACCGCTCGCACGAAGCTGCGGTCGTGCGATACCAGCAGGCAGCTCGCTTCATGCGCCATCAGTTCGCTCTCCAGCGCTTCCTGCCCCTCGATGTCGAGATGGTTGGTCGGCTCGTCGAGGAGGTAGAAGTTCGGTTCGGTGAGCCTCAGCACCAGCATGCCGAGCCGCGCCTTCTGCCCGCTGGAAAGCTGGCCGATCGGTTTTGCCTGCATGTCGATCGTCATGCCGGACCCGGCGAGTAGAGCCCGCGCCCGCTGGTCGCCGACATCGAAGCGGCGGATGATCGTGCCGATCGGCGTATCCTTGTCGGCAAGATCGGCAAGCGCCTGGTCGCCATAGCCGAGAACGAGCGAAGGTGTCGCCTTGATGCCGTCCCGCGCCGTCTCCGGCGTTTCGATCGCCTGCTTCAGCATCGAGACCAGCCGTGACTTGCCGGCGCCATTGAGACCGAGCAGCACGATGCGGTCGCCCTGGCAGATGAACTGCCGGCCGGTCTTGAAGAGCAGCGTTCCATCGGGGGTCGTCACCGCCGCATCCTCCAGCGTCACCAGCACCTTGGCATGCGTGCCGCGATTGGAAAGCCGGATTGCGCCGGCCGAACGCTCGAGATGCGCCGGTTTTGCCGCGTCCTCGAGTTTTTCCGCCCGTTGTTTCAACTGCTTCGTCTTGACGACGAGCAGGTCGCTGCCGGAATTGATGCCGATATTGTTGAGCTTCGCCGCCTGCTTGCGCAGCTGCTCTGCCACCTTCATATCGCGCTCGTAGCGCCGCGCCTCGGAAGCGTCGGCTTCATCGAGGGCCGCGCGCGCCCGCGTATAGGGCAAGGCGAAGACCGGGGATTGTTCCGGCCGGAGGAACAGCGTCCGGTTCGTGGTCGCATCGAGGAAGGCGCGGTCATGGCTGGACAGGATGACCGGCACGTCGCGCGGTAGCGCGTTCAGCCAGCCTTCCAGCTGCGCGATCTTTTCGAGGTCGAGATGGTTGGTCGGCTCGTCGAGCAGAAGCACGTCGGGTTCGCTGACCCAGGTGCGGGCAAGCATGGCGAGCCGTTGCCAGCCGCCGCTCAACTGCTTTAGCACCCGCCGACGCATCGCCTCCGGCACCTCAAGCGATTCCAGCACCACATCGACGCGCCAGCACTCGCTTTCGACCTGATCGGCCGGCAGTGCCTGTAGCAGCGCGTCGTAGAATGGCGTGTCGAAGAGGGCAGGCGGCACATTCTGCGCGACATGGCCGACGGTGAGCCCGCGCGACCGGGTGATCTCGCCCTCGGTCGGTTCCAGTGCGCCGGTGATGCAGGCAAGCAGTGTCGACTTTCCCCGCCCGTTGGCAGCGACAAGGCCGATCCGATCGCCGGCATTGACGACAAGATTGAGTTTGGAAAACAAGGGATTGCCCAGCGTTACGCCGAGATTGCGGATATTGATGAGGGTCATGATCGTTCTCTGGTCTTGACCGGCTGGTCGGCGCGATCCGGGGCGTTCAGCCATCACAGGATTGCACGTATCAGGCCCGGGAAATTGCAGGAATGCGCGCTGAAATCTTCTACAGCGCCGCATTGGCCACGAAGGGCAGACCAGGAAGAGATGTCGAGAAACGGTCTCTGGTCAGCCCTGCAAACGCATTTGCAGGGCGTTGACGGGACCACGCTGGCGATTAAACCGGAAATAATATTGCATTGCGTGATCCTCCTTTCTCGAAAGGGTTGCGAGAAAGCAAATAACATTGCCCGCAAAAGGACGCAAGGGAGCCGGACGTGCGCCGATTTCCAGCCACAAACCGTGCATAGAGGATTCCTCGGGGTCGACCGGGAGGATAAGACGCATGCTCATTGCTCATTTGCCTGCAGGCTACATTCTGGCGAGCGCCGCGCGGCAGCGATCCGCTGCGCCCCGCATCATGACTGCGGCATTGGTCGGCAGCGTGCTTCCGGATTTCGACATGGTCTATTTCTTTCTGACCGGCGGCAAGGTCCATCATCACGACTATGTCTCCCACTGGCCGCTCTTCTGGCTTGCTCTCGCCGTCGTGGCTCTGCCGATGGTCGGGCGGCTGGCGCCGCGCTGGTTTCCCGCAGCCGCCGTCTTTTTCGCAGCCGTCATGCTCCACATGATCATGGATACGGTCGCCGCGCCGATGCTCTGGCTGGCGCCATTCGATTGGTCCAGATTCGAGCTGACGACGGTGCCGGCGACCTACAGCAACTGGGTCGTCAGTTTCATGCTGCACTGGACCTTCGGTCTGGAACTTCTGATCTGCGCGACGGCGTTGACCGTTGCCGTTTGCCGCAACCATCGCGTTCGAAGCGCAGAACGAGCATGAGCCGGAATTATCCGGCCGCATCGGCGGCAGGCAGTTCCAGCCGCCGCGTTATCCCGATGCTTTCGAGGAACGCCTTGTCGTGGCTGACGACGAGCAGCGCTCCGTCATAGGCACGCAGCCCGGCCTCGACCGCGGCGATCGAGTCGATATCGAGATGATTGGTCGGCTCGTCGAGGATCAGGAGCGGCGGCGGCGCCGAACCCAGAACACAAGCAAGGCCCGCCCGCAGCAATTGTCCGCCGCTGAGCGTCGATACGGTCTGCAGCGCCGCATCGGCCCTGAACATGAAGCGGGCAAGGGCGGCCCGACAGGTGTTTTCGTCGGCTTGCGGGTTGATGCGGCGAAAATTATCGCGGATCGAAACCGATGGATCGAGAAGGCTGACCTTCTGGTCGAGCATGGAGAAGGAAGTCATGACGCCGACGGTGCCGGCCCAGGGCTTCAGTTCGCCGGTGACAAGCGAAAGCAACGTCGTCTTGCCCGATCCGTTCCGGCCGGTGACGGCGATACGTTCCGGTCCCGTCACGTCGAAGGAGAGATCGCGGATGACGGGATCGCCTGGCCGATAGCCGGATGTGACGCCGTCCATCTTCAGCACGATCTTGCTGGCGGGCAGTCCGGTCGGCGGTAAGGTCACGGACAGCGGCTGGAGAACCTCGATTTTTTCGCGTGCTGCCGTTGCATCTTCCAATGCCTGAGCCCGCCGGCGCTCGGCGAGACGGGCATTCTCGCCGCCCGTCATTTCGCTCCGTTCCTTCATTCCGCCGAGCATGATGCGGGGGATGCCGCCCTTGGCGGCCATCTTTCGCCCCGCGCGGTCCCTGTGCGCCTGCCGCTCCACCGTCGCTTGCGCGCTCCTCGCAACCTCGGTCATGCGCTTTTCGGCATCGGCGAGATCATGCTGCGCGGCTGCGAGCGCAAGTGCCCTGCGCTCGCAACAATGGCTCCAGTTGCCGCCGTGGCGCGTGGCGCCGAGCGATGTCAGCTCCACAATCGCGTCCACGCTTTCGAGCAATTCCCTATCGTGGCTGACGATGATCGCACCTGCTTGCCAGCTCCCAATCAGCGCGATCACGGCCTCGCGGCCCTCACGGTCGAGATTGTTGGTCGGTTCGTCGAGCAGCAGGAAATCCGGTTCCGCAAAGATCAAAGCGGCAAGCCCGGCACGCGTGCGCTGCCCGCCGGAGAGTACGGCAAGCGGCGTCTCCGGCGGCACGTCGAGCCCGGTCCGATTGAGCGCCAAGGCAATGCGGGCCTCCAGCATCCAGTCCGCGGATGCAAGCTCGTCGGCAGTCGCATCGCCAGCTTCGGCACGGCGAAGAACGGCAAGCGCCCCGGTTGCGCCGAAGAGATCCGCCACCGTTTCCTGGGGCGCCACCTGAACGCTCTGGCGCAAGACGCCGAGGCTGCCGTTGACGGATATCGTCCCCGAAAGAGGGCGAATATCGCCTGATATGAGCTTGAGTAACGTGGTCTTGCCGACGCCGTTGCGCCCGACGAGACCGGCGCGCTCCGCCCCGAAGCTCAGGTCGAGATTGGAAAAAAGCGGCCGCCCGTCAGGTGCGGACCACGAAAGATTGGAGAGAGTGATGGATGCAGGCATGGATATGGATTTCCCCGTTGGCAAGGCGAATTGGCGTTGCGATCGGGTTGAAATCCATTGCGCTACACATCCTGTTGAATTGGTCGATGGCCGTTAACTTAGGGGAAGAATGCTGACGGTTCAAGGCGCGCGCCACGCTCCAGCGCAAGGGCGGCGGCGTTGTGCGCTCCGGCGTCACCGGAGCGCAGTCGCTGAGACGGATCGAAGCCTACCGCTTCAGGCTTCCCAATATCCCGCGCACCAGCGCCCGACCGACTTGCGTCGCCACCGTGCGCGCCACGCTCTTCATCGCGGCCTCCACCACCGTCTCCCGCTGGTAGCCGGAAGCCCGGCCGCGTGATTGGCCGCGGCCTTGGTCGTCGTCATTGCTGCCGCCGAAGCCCGGCAGGGTCCAGCCGGAGCTCGTGGTGCCAGGTTGCTGCTGAGGCGCTTCCTCCGGGGCTCGTTTGGCGGCATCGGCATCCGCCGCCTTCTTCGCCCGTGCGGCCAGGATCTCGAAAGCGGATTCGCGGTCGACGTCCTCGTCATAGACGCCGAGAACCGGGCTTCTGTCCATGATCTGCTGGCGCTCGGCATCCGTCACCGGGCCGACGCGGCCGGATGGCGGGCGGATCAGCGTGCGCTCGACGATCGAGGGCGCGCCCTTGGCTTCCAGCGTCGAGACCAGAGCCTCGCCGGTGCCGAGATTGGTGATCACAGTGGCGCAATCGAAGGCCGGGTTCGGGCGGAAGGTATCGGCCGCCGTCCTCACTGCCTTCTGCTCGCGCGGCGAATAGGCGCGCAGCGCATGCTGCGCCCGGTTGCCGAGCTGGGCGAGAACCGTTTCCGGCACGTCGAGCGGATTCTGCGTCACGAAATAGACGCCGACACCCTTGGAGCGGATCAGCCGCACCACCTGCTCGACACGTTCGGTCAGCACCTTCGGCGCATCGTTGAAGAGCAGGTGCGCCTCGTCGAAGAAGAAGACCAGCTTCGGCTTCTCGGGATCACCCACCTCGGGCAATTCCTCGAAGAGTTCCGAAAGCAGCCAGAGCAGGAAGGTGGCGTAGAGGCGCGGGTTCATCATCAGCTTGTCGGCTGCCAGCACCGAGATCTGGCCGTAGCCATTATTGCTCGTGCGCATGATGTCGGAGATCTTCAGCGCCGGCTCGCCGAAAAAGTGCTCGGCGCCCTGTTGTTCGAGAACGAGTAGCGCCCGCTGGATCGAGCCGACTGAGGCCTTGGAGATCAGGCCGTACTGGTTGGAAAGCTCGGTGGCGTTTTCGCCCATATAGTTCAGCAGCGAGGTAAAATCCTTGAGGTCGAGCAGCGGCAGGCCGGCCTGGTCGGCGATCTTGAAGGCGATGTTGATGACGCCTTCCTGCGGCTCGGAGGCATCCATCAATCGGGCGAGAAGCAGCGGCCCCATTTCGGCGATGGTGGTCCGCACCCGGTGGCCCTTCTCGCCGAAGAGATCCCAGAAGATCACCGGAAACTGGTCGAATTCGTAGTCGGTGAAGCCGATCTGCTCGGCGCGTTTGGTGAGGAAATCCTTGGGCTCGCCCTTGGCCGCGATGCCGGAAAGGTCGCCCTTGATGTCGGCCGCAAAAACAGGAACGCCGGCGCGCGAAAAGCCTTCGGCCAGCACTTGCAGGGTCACCGTCTTGCCGGTGCCGGTGGCGCCGGTGACGAGGCCGTGGCGGTTGCCGAACTTCAGGTCGAGATATTCCGGCTTGTTGATGCTATCATCGGGATTGCGGCTCGCGCCGATGAAAATTTTGCCTTCCTCGATCATTCGGAGTATCTCCCTTCGGCCATGCCGCCGTTTGTGCCTGAAGGCATGCGCTCTTTCCCGCCGCCTTCATCGAACCATCGTTTCCCTGTTATAAGCAGGGAGGTGGATGCGGACAACTGTTTGCAGTGAAAGCAAAACCGGACAAAATGCGCCGGAAACGGGCCGGCTTGAGTTGCGGTCGAATCTCGATTAACGTTGACGTTAACGTCAAAAAACAGGAGGCTGACGATGAATGAAATTGTGACCCAGATTGCCGATCGCGTGGGGATCTCTCCGGAGCTGGCCGAAAAGGCGCTCGGCATGATGCTCGGCTTCCTGCAGCGCGAAGCTGCCGATGGCCCGGTTGCCAAGATGATCGAAGCGATCCCCGGCGGCGCCGACCTCGTCGCCCAGTTCAACGGCGAGGGCGCCGGTGGCGGCGGCCTGCTCGGCGGACTGATGAGCTCGCTCGGCGGCGGCGGCATCATGGGGCTTGGCCAGCAGCTGATGAGCGAAGGCCTCGGCATGGGCGAGATCACCTCGCTCGCCAAGGAAACCATTGCGATCGCCAAGCAATATGCCGGTGACGAGGTCGTCGACGAGGTCGTCGCTTCAGTCCCCGGCCTCAGCCAGTTCGTCTGAGACCAGAGATCGGCAGGAGCCTCGCTTTGCTGCGGGGCTCCTCATATTGTGTCTTGGAATCACCGGGCCAAAGGCGCGTCTCACTTGAAGAAATGGGCGGCGTCGACAGCGCGGTGAGTTGAAGCAAGAGGGCCTGTAGCCAACCGGAGGAGGCTCGCCCGTCGGCTCACCGTTGTCGCTCTTCGAGAATCTCGTCGGCAACGTCACGGCCGCGCGCGAACACGCCCAATATGTTGACTTCATCACCATTGACCGAGAACGCAACACTGACGCGGCGCCGGTAGCCGATAACTCGGAGGCCGGGTATCCGGCTTTCCCGCACCGTGCCCCGTTCCGGGAATGTCTCCAGCGCTTCGATGAAGGTGATCACGCCGTGGACGAAGTCGCCGGCGATATCGGTTCCCGCCTCAACGGCGATATCGGCATAGAGCTTGTCGAGTTCGGCTTCTGCCTTCGGATGGTAGATAATGCGGTAGGCCATGCCCTACTTGGCTTTCGCAGCGTCATTCCGGCGCTTGGTTTCAAAGCGGGCGCGCACTGTCTCGGCCGGGATCCCGAGGCCTGGATTGTTCACCATGTCGTTGTAGCGCGCCGGGATTTCCTCATTGAGCCAGCGCTCGCGCGCCGCTTCATGATCCTCCAGCAGCCGCAGGCCTGCGCGGACAACCTCGCTGGCGTTGTTGTAGCGGCCGGACTCGAGCTGCTTGCGGACAAATTCCTCGTAGTGGTTTCCTAGCGCGACGTTGGGCATGGCGTTCCCTTTCGTTGTCGTCAGTATGGGGCAGCCGCGCAGTTATGGCAATAGATGTCAATGCTTGATACCAAATGGCCAGAGTCCAGAGATTGGAGGGCACTGTCTCAGTGTTTCCCGCGCTGATCGGGCGCTGCCGGGATTGCGGCCCTCCAACTCTGATCGTCAACGCGTCGGTCGACGTCCAAGGTCTGGCCAATCCAATCCGGCTGCGTGCGGCGCAAGATGGAAATCCGCATCGACCGACCCTACGTTAAGTCATGCCGGTTTTTACTGATGGCCGGATCGGCTGGAACGGTGCATCCCCGCTCGTTTCATATCGGCCATATCAGAAGGAATATGGTCATGCGTACGTTGATTGCAGCAGCCTCGATCATTCTCCTCGGCTTCGCCGCTCCTGCCTTCTCCCAGGCCCTCGCCGATATGGACTACAGCGGACGTTTCGGCGGCATGCCGCCTGGGACCGTGCCGGATGCGGAATCGAGCGGCGGACTCAGGATTCCTCTCGATTTCGCTCCCGTTGAAAGCGATAATATCACCGTTGTCATCCCGTCCGACCGGACGGCTTGCCCGCGCCCAGGAACACGCCAGTATCGCGCGGCCGAGCGCGACGGCACGCTGAAAGCCGCCTGCCGCTGACGCGAAGACCGGGAACGGTTATTTGCCGTTTTTGTGCAGCAAAACGCCGAGTTCATGCCATTGCCGCCCGTCGCGCTCGATGAGCTCAGCGGCGCAGGCCGGTCCCATGCTGCCCGGCGCATAGCTCTCGGGCGTGGCCGGGTCCTTCGCCCAGATATCGAGGAAGGGCTGCACTGCCGCCCAGCCGGCCTCGATGCCATCGGCGCGCTGGAACAGCGTCTGGTCGCCGATGAAGAGATCGTAGAGCAGCGATTCATAGCCGGTCGTCTTGCCGATATCGAATTTGTCAGCATAACGGAAGTCGAGTGAAACAGGCACCGTATCGACCGAAAGCCCTGGCGACTTGATCGAGATTTCCATGCTCATGCCTTCGTCCGGCTGCACCTGGATGACCAGCCGGTTCGGCGGCAGGCGGCGATTGACTTCCGTCTCGCGAAACTGAGCGAAGGGCACCTGTTGGAAGGTGATGACGATCTCGGTATCGCGGGCCGTCAACGCCTTGCCCGTCCTGAGATAGAAGGGCACGCCGGCCCAGCGCCAGGTATCGGCATAGAGCTTCAGCGCCACGAAAGTTTCGGTCCTGCTATCAGGTGAAACATCCTTGCTGTCGCGATAGGCCGGAAGGTCGACACCGTTGAGCGGACCGCCGGCATAAGCGCCACGCACGCCATGCGCCTTGGCTTCCTCGGGCGTATAGATACGCAGCGCCTTCAGAACCTTGCTCTTCTCGTTGCGGATCGCCTCGGCGTCGAAGCTGTTCGGCGGTTCCATGGCGATCATCGCCAGCAGCTGGAAGAGATGGTTCGGCACCATGTCGCGCAGCGCGCCTGTTGCATCGTAGAACTTGCCGCGGCTGCCGACGTCGACGATCTCGGCGGCGGTGATCTGCACATGGTCGATGTAGCGGTTGTTCCACAGCGATTCGATCATCATGTTGGCGAAGCGCGCCGTCATCAGGTTCTGCACCGTCTCCTTGCCGAGGAAATGGTCGAGCCGGTAGACTTGGCTTTCTTCGACCTGGGCGAGGATCTGCGCATTGAGAGCCTGCGCCGAGGCGAGGTCGGTGCCGAATGGCTTCTCGATGGCGATGCGGCGGAAGACGCCATCCTTTTCATCCGTCAGGCCATGTGCGGCGAGCTTCTCGACGATCGTTCCGAAGAACATCGGCGGCACCGCGAGATAGAAAGCGGCATTGGCATGCTGCCCCAGCCGCTTGCCGATCTCGATGAAAATATCGTCCTTGGTGAAATCGCCCGACGTATAGGAAATGCGCTGGCGCAGGCTTTCCCACGCTTCGTCCTTCGCCGTCTGCTCTTCACCGCCGAGGTGGCTCAGGAATTCGTCGAGCCGCTTGCGCAGGAACTCGTCGTCACCCGGCTCTATGCCGACGCCGAGAATGTGGAGATCCTCACCGACGAGGCGGCTGCGCGTCAGGTTGATGATCGCCGGCACCAGCAGGCGGCGCGTCAGGTCTCCCGTCGCACCGAAGATGACGAGGGTGACCGGCGGAGTAGGGGCAGCGTCCATGTGTGTCATCTCCCTTGATTTTCCGGCCGACTATAATCCGTGCCGATTTTGCCGCAAGCACCATGCTGCCGGGGGATAACAGGCATTTGACACCCTTCGGGGCGACGTTACCCCTTCACCGCCACGATGAAAATCCTGGGAAACCTAAGCAGCACCCGGCCATCCGACAGCTTGGGATAGGCCTTTTCCACTCGCTTGAGATAATCCGCCAGAAAGGCCTCGCGGTGCTCCTCGCCGGCATGGGCGAGATAAGGCATCAGCCCGGTTCCCTTCACCCATTCGACGATATCAGCCGCATTCGCCATCGGATGATTGTAGACGGTGTGCCAGATATCGACGCGCGAGGATTTGGTGATCAGCCGGTCGTAATAAGCCGACGGTGGCGGCAGTCCCTTGCGGCGCACGCTCTTCGCCTCGAAGGCGGTTTTCCAGGGGCCGGCATGCGCGGTCTCCTCCATCGCCAGATGCGAGGGTTCGCCGAGATTGTCGGGCATCTGCACCGCGAGAACGCCGCCCGGCGAAAGCCCGTCCAGCAGCCGGTCGAAGATATCGAGATGATCGGGAAGCCATTGGAAGACGGCATTGGCAAAGAGCAGGTCGGCCGGCTCGGTCGGGTGCCAGCTGGCAAGATCTGCCTCGATGAAAGCCGTCCCCGGAAGCCGCTTGCGGGCCGCTTCCAGCATGTTCGTGTCGCTGTCGAGGCCGGAGACGCCGTCAGTCCCGTAGCGGTCGATGATGAGTTCGGTCGAATTGCCCGGTCCGCAGCCGAGGTCGACGGCGTGGCGAAGGCTTTGCAGCGGCACTTGCGCCAAAAGGTCGCGCGCCGGTCGCGTGCGCTCGTCTTCAAATTTCACATACTGGCTTGCAGACCATGCCATGGCGATCACTCCTGACCTTCAATCAGCAGATACAAGTATTTTGTCCACGCGCCTTCCGTCGAGATCGATGACTTCGAAGCGCCATCCATCCCTCGTGAAGCTCTCACCCAATTCCGGCAGATGTTTCAACTCTTCCAAAACAAGGCCGGCCACAGTCTGATATTCGAGATCGTCATCGAGCTTGAGATTTAAGAACTCAGCGAATTCGTCAATGGGCGTCCAGCCGGATACGAGGTAGGAACCGTCGTCTCGACGAGCGATGGCCTGCTCATCGACAGGTCCCTCCTGGAGAGCGCCCATGATCGCTTCCAAAATGTCACCTGACGAAACAATCCCCTCGAAATGGCCGTACTCGTCGAAAACCAGCACCATGTGAACAGGCGATTTCCGGATTGCTTCAATAACATTGATGGCGGTCGAAAGGTCTGAAACCACCGGAACATCCTGTGTCAGGGCCTTGATGTCGGCACTGCCGTGTTCGGACATCGAGTCATAGAAGTCCTTGACCGGAAGGATGCCGATCACCTCGTCCGAACTGCCTTTCCTAACAGGCAACCGAGACCGTTTCGTCCTGTGCAATTGGGTCCGAATTTCATCAAGGCTGTCGTCGATATCAATAATTTCGACGTCCCGTCGGGGCGTCATAAGCGCGCGAGCGGTGCGGTCCGCCAGCCGCATGACACCTGATATCATCGCGGACTCTTCGCTTTCGATAACGCCGGCCGACTGCGCTTCGGCCAGAACGGTTTTGATCTCTTCGTCGGAGACGTTGTCGCCGCCTTTTCCCGTTTGGCCCAGGAGCTTGAGGACAAGATTTCCGGAGGTGTTCAGAAACCACACGAGCGGCAGCGCAATTCTTGAAAGGATCGCCATAGCCGGGGCGACTTTCGCCGCGACCGCTTCGGGTTCTCTGAGTGCGATCTGCTTGGGAACAAGTTCGCCGACGATCAACGAAAGATAGGTGATTGCCACGACGACGGAACCGACGCCAAGGGCATCAGCGGCTGTCGATGACACCCCCTGGGCTTCCAGCCATCCGGTCAGGCGGCCCCCAAGCGTGGCCCCTGAGAAAGCGCCGGACAGGACGCCGACCAGCGTGATGCCGATCTGCACCGTGGAGAGAAAACGACCGGGGTTTTCGGCAAGTTTGATCGCTTGAGCCGCCCCCTTGCTTCCATTGTCGGAGAGAACCTTTAGGCGGGCCGTTCGAGAAGACACAACGGCCAGCTCCGACATGGCGAGCACACCATTCAGGATGGTGAGAAACGCCACAATTCCAATTTCCAGAAACACAGGGACCCTATTCGTTGAGGTTATAATGCCGCATTCATCAGGCGACGCGGCGAGGCATTCGAAGGGACGCGATACATATGCGCATCGCCTGTCGTCTTTCCATCATTCGCAGTGATCTGGAAAGCGGCTGCCTTTGGCGCAGCCCCGAAATAGCTGAAGCGAGGCGGACGTCATCGCGCCTTCTACAATAATCGCCACCTTCCTCGGCCGGGAGATCCCGGCTGGAGCGGGCGGAGCTTGTACTGGATGGGTCGCTGTCAGGCATGTCGCAATTTTGGCGGTGAAACGCTTCCGGCGCAAGAGGCGCCGGACGAAAATCCTTTATAGCGTCATGATGTGACAGTTTTGAAAAGGGCAGCAGCACCGCGCTGTGGTTGAGAACTTCAGGGAAATTCTTCGCGTTTATGCAACGAAAGATTTGCATGACCAGAAATGGCAGGTGTTGCCCAAGGGGCGGAATGGGCGCATATTTGGCGTATTATGCAAGTGTCCTGGCATTTCTCGTCAGTGATCGAGGCCCGCACGAGCCGTAAGAGCATCTCATCACGAAAAGAGGTCGAGATGATTGACAAGAAAACCGCGCTCGTCACGGGCGCATCCTCCGGAATGGGCAAGGCGATCGCCAAGCGCCTGCTCGCCGATGGCTACAGGGTCTACGTCGCCGCACGCCAGGTCGAGAAGATGGAGGATCTCACCCGGCTGGGCGCCACGCCCTTGCGTATGGACATGTCGAGGGAAGATGAGATCAAAGCCGCGGTCGATATTATTCTGGCGGAAGTCGGGACTGTCGACGTGCTGGTCAACAATGCCGGCTTCGGGCTCTATGGTCCGGTCGAGGAGATCGGTATCGACGAAGCCCGCTACCAGTTCGAGGTGAACATGTTCGGCCTCGCGCGACTGACGCAGCTTCTGCTTTCGGCGATGCGCGGGAAAGGCGCCGGCACAATCGTCAACATCACCTCCATGGGCGGCAAGATTTATACGCTGCTGGGTGCTTGGTACCACGCCACCAAGCATGCACTTGAAGGTTGGTCGGACTGTCTTCGGCTCGAACTTGCCCCGTTCGGCATCCGGGTTGTGATTGTCGAACCCGGCCTGATCGAGACGGGATTTGGCGATGTTGTCGCCGACGGACTGCTCAAGCGTTCGGGAAACGGTCCCTATGCCAAGGTGACGCAGGCGGTCGCCAGGTCGACGCGCGCGGCTTACGGCCCCGGCCGGGGCACCGATCCCGTCGTGATCGCCGATATCGTCTCCAGCGCGGTCAAGGCGAAAAGGCCGCGCACGCGCTACGTCGCCGGCAAGTATGCGAAGCCGATGATCATGATCCGCAACTGGTTTGGCGACCGCGTGTTCGACCGCGTGATCATGAGCCAGATGCGATAGGACCGGGGCAGCCATGAGCGGAACGCCGGCAGACAGGTGCAAGATACCGCGGGCTTTCTGGCTCGCGGTCGAACATGTCGGCGTGCGCCCGGCAGCGCTGCTCCGCCAGGCGCGCCTGCCGGTGACACTGCATCTGAATGGCCAGAGTCTGGTCAGCACGGCGCAGTTCTTCGCCCTCTGGCGGGCACTGGAAGAGCTAACGGCAGATCCGGGCCTCGGGATCAAACTGGTTGAATCGGCGGAAACCGCCGTGCACCCGCCCTCCAGCCTCGCGGCCTTCCATGCGCGCGACTATCGGGACGGCCTGTCGCGATTGGCCCGGTTCAAGCGGCTTTGCACCCCGGAACAACTGCACCTTTCCGAGCAGGGCGGGGAGTGCTCGATTACGTGGGAGTGGCTTTATGCCACCGAGGCGGAGCCGCCAATCGCCGTGGACGTGGATTTCGCCACGCTGGTCGAACTCGGCCGGCGCGGTACAGGACAGCGGCTGACGCCGGTTCGCGTGGAATTCCAGCGAGCCGATCCGAAGAGTAACACGCATCGGTCTTATTTCGAATGCCCCGTCCGCTACGGGCAATCCCGCAACGTCCTGATCCTCAAATCCGCCGATCTCGACCGGCCTTTTCCCGGGCACAATCCGGAACTGCTCGAACTGCTCACGCCCGCCCTTGCCTCGGCGCTCGGCGAAATCCAGGCGCGCAGTTCGATCCGCGAGCAGGTCAAGATCGTTCTGAAGAGAAGCCTGGCCAGTGGCCGACCGGAACTGTCGGACGTTGCTTTCGACCTCGGCATGAGTGAGCGCACACTCCAGCGCCGGATCACCGACGAGGGCTCGACTTTCCGTGAGTTGCTCGTCGAAGCACGTCAGGAATTGGGGAGGCAATTGCTCTCCGATCCCTTAGCCGAGATTGACGAGGTCGCCTGCTTGCTCGGCTATCAGGATGCAAGCTCCTTCTACCGCGCTTTTCGGAATTGGGAAGGCGTGACGCCCAATCAGTGGCGCGAACGCAACCTGGGACACGTCGGACGCCAGGTGGTTCCCGGCGTCTCCGTGCATTAGACTCATCAGGCCGCGAGGATAGTGATCCCGTAAGCGTTGGCGGCTGCCGTCATGCGGGCGATGGTTTCGGCCGACGGGCTGGCCTTTGGCGGTTCCGTCGTGCCTTCCGCTTCGATGAATTCCGCCATTTCGCGATCGACAATCGCAGAAAAGACCGCAGGGACGGTTCCCCGGTTGGAGTAGCCGTGCACCATGAACGGCGCAATGGTGACGATGTCGCCGGCGCTGGCCTCGATCTCCTCGGGGTCGCTGTCGCCTAGGCGCCAGATCGTCAGGTTTCCTTCGAGAATGCGGAACACCTCAGGGCTCGCATGCGCATGTTTCGGCGTCCGGCTGCCGGGCGGCACGGTGACGTCGAAGATATTGAGCCAGTTTCCGCGGATACGAAGCTGACGCTCGATACGGTCGCCAAGGACGAAAAACCGCTTCGGGTCCTCGGCATGCATTTTCACAAATGAGTTGGACATCATGTCTCTTTCTTCTTCTTACAAGGCTTCTTCTGACGAGCTTTTTCTTGCGGGCGCAGCCGTTAGACCTTTGCGCCGCCTTTGACAACCGCCTTGTTGTCGGGGGCAACATCGCCGAACACCTTCAAAGCGGCGCGCTACGGCAGCTGAAGCGATGAACAAAGGGCTCCGTTGCCAGGGGTTCAACGCCGCTCGTGTGCCGTTGCGTCACGAGGCCGATATCGGAACGGCGGGTCGTTTTTGCAAGGTCCGATGATGTCGCGCCAGCTGTGCGGAAATGACTGGGGTCAGAGGGTTTCGAAAGATTCCCAGTCCGTAATACCGCCGACACAGAAGGGGCGCATAGAACGCCGCGGCTGTTCTCGCCCGTTCCTGGGCCATCCCGCCACGCCATCTCGGCATTCAAATTTACGGAGCGCATCCATGTCTTCTCTTCCCGTCGTCGGCGCCGCCATGACGCTCGATGAAGTCGAACTCCACCGCGACTGGCTTTTTGAAAAGTCGCGCGATCTCGAATTGCAGAGCTTCGTCGATGCCGACATCCTGAACGGCGACTGGGCGCCGCTTGCCAACCGCGCCCAGCGGCTTCTCGACGGTCATGGCGGTCGCCTCGGCATTCACGGCCCGTTCTGGGGCTTTACCATCGCCTCGGAAGATCCCGATATCCGCGCCGTCGTCAACCGGCGGCTGCTGCAGGGTCTCGACGTCTGCGCGGCCATTGGCGCCACGCAGATGGTCATCCATAGCCCCTACACCTCGTGGTCCTACAACAATCTCGACAACAATGACGGCGCTCGCGAAGCCTTCGTCGAACGCACGCATCTGACCCTGCGCGAGGCCGTCAGGCGCGCCGAGGACATCGGCTGCACCATGGTCATCGAGAATATCGAGGACAAGGATCCGCATATCCGTGTCGCGCTGGCCGAGAGCTTCAATTCATCCGCTGTCGCGGTTTCGATCGATACCGGCCACGCCCATTATGCCCACGGCTATACCGGCGCTCCGCCGGTCGATTATTATGTCAAGGCCGCCGGCAACCGCCTGCGGCATGTCCACCTTCAGGATGCCGACGGATATGCGGACCGCCACTGGAGCCTTGGCGAAGGTTCGATCCACTGGCACGCCGTCTTCGCGGCCCTTGCCCAGATCGAAAGCAACCCGCGCCTCATCATCGAAATCAGGGACAAGTCCAAGATCCCGGCTTCCGCCGAATACCTGGCCTCGATCGGCATCGCACAGTAGGTCAGGCTGGAGCATTTCGAGGCCGGCGCGTGAAGGCGACCGGCAGGCAGAGCACGTAGAAGGTTGCGCCCAGTACCCAGACAAGCCCTGGGAAAATATCGCGTGACGCGAAATAGATCGTGCTGATTGCGAGTGGGCCGATGATCGAGGCGAGGCTCGTCATGCTCGCGAGCAGACCCTGCGCCCGTCCCTGATGATCGCCATCGACGCGCGCCGTTACAAGTGACTGCAGGGCAGGGACCCCGATCCCGCCGAGGCAGAAGAGCGGCATCAGCAGGAACGCCATCCAGCCCTCGGTCACCAATGCGATGATGATATAGGCAGCGCTGTCGGCAATGATGCCGATCAGTAGAGTTCGATGCTCGCCCCATTGCTCGCTGATCGGCCCGGCGATGAAGGCCTGAACGACCGCATGGAAGAAGCCGAAGGCGGCGAGCGAGATGCCGATCATCATCGGCGACCAGGAGAATTTATCCTGTCCGTAGAGAACCCAGATCGTGCCGCCGACCTCGCCGACAAGCGCGAGGATGAAATAGACGCCGGCAAGCGGCAGCAGCAGGCGATAGCCCATGAGCCAACGAAAATGCGCAAGCGGCGAAAATTCCTGTTTCTCGGCCGAAACACCGGTCTTGCGCGTTTCCGGCAGGAGCAGCAGCGCCAAGAGCAGGTTGGCGGCGTTGAGTACGGCAGCGGCAATGAAGGGAAGCCGCACGGAGAACTCGCCAAGCACGCCACCAATCGCCGGCCCGGCGATGAAGCCGATGCCGAAGCAGGCGCTGAGTTGACCGAAGCGGCGCGTTCGCTCCGCATCATCGGTCATATCGGTTACGCAGGCGGCGGCCACCGCGTTGCTGGCGCCGGTGACGCCAGCGAGCGCCCTGCCGATGAAGAGCAGCCAGAACGACGGCGCGGCGGCCATGAACACGTAATCGACCGCCGCACCGGCAAGCGACAGCATCAGCACCGGCTTGCGACCGAACCGGTCTGAAAGCGCCCCGAGCACCGGCGAGAAGATGAACTGCATCAGCGCATAGAGCGCCAGGAAGGCGCCGAACCGCCATCCGAGATTGTCGGTGTGACCGACATCCTCCAGCAGCCTGGGAAGGATCGGCAGGGTCAGTCCGATGCCGGCGGCATCGAGGATCACGGTGGCGTAGACAACGGCGAGTGCTTTTTTCATGGGAATATCGCAAAATTTATCACTGATAAGTTCCTTATCGCTGATAAATGAAAATGACAACAAGGAAGTTGAAAGCGATGAAAGTGGACCGGGCGCAAATCCTCGACGAAGCGCTGAAACTCTTGAACGAGGTGGGTATCGACGCGCTTTCGACACGGATGCTTGCCGAGCGTCTCAACGTGCGCCAGCCGGCGCTCTATTGGCACTTCAAGAGCAAGCGCGCGCTGGTGGAAGCCATGGCCGAGGAGATCATGACGCGCGGCCACACCCACAATTGGCCCGCTTCGGCGGATGGCTGGCGGAAATTCATGCTCGACAATGCCCGCAATTTCCGCCGCACGCTGTTGAGTTATCGCGACGGCGGCCGGGTGCATGCCGGCACCGAAACCGATCCGCAGGGTCTTGCAAATATCGAAGCCCATGTCGCAATTCTCGTCGATGCCGGCATGGCCGCCGAATTCGCAATGGAACTGCTTATCTCGATCGACCGCTATACGGTCGGCTGCGTCATCGCGGAGCAGGCCGAGCCGCCGCCGGAGCAGGAGAAACTCGATGCGGCGGCGGCCGACTTCCCGCTGACACGCCGGGCGCTTGCGCATTACCGCAACTCCGGCCACGAAGGCTTTTTCGAGGCCGGCCTGCAGATGATGATCGATGGCGCGGCGCAGCGGCTGGCGTAACGCACCTGCGATTAGAACTGCGTGATGACGCTGATCCCTGTCGTCTCGGCCTTGTCAAGCGCCATCAGCGCGGGCACGGCCTCTTCGAGGCTGATGCGCCGTCCGATCAGCTTCTGCGGCGCGATCTTGCCGGCCGCGAGCATCGAGAGCATGGCATCGTAACGCCAGGCCTGCATGCCGTGGCTGCCGTAGATCTCCAGTTCCTGGCTGATCACCTGCGCCATCGGGATTTGAGGCGTCGCATGCTCGGCGAGCATTAGCCCGACCTGCACGTGCCGCCCGCGGCGGCGCAGGTTCTTGATCGAGTTGAAACAGGTGGCGGGGTGGCCGAGCGCGTCGATCGAGACATGCGCGCCGCCCTTGGTGATCTCGCGCACCGCCTCCGCGACGTCTGCGACGCCTGAGGCATTGACCGTTGCCACTGCGCCGCAGCTCCGCGCGAAAGCGAGCTTCTCCTCTGATATGTCGATGCCGATCGCATTGGCTCCGAGTGCGGTTGCGATCATGATCGCCGACAGGCCGACGCCGCCGCAGCCGTGCACAGCGATCCATTCGCCGGGCCCGGTGCGGGCCTGGTCGGCGACGGCGCGAAACGAAGTGGCGAAGCGGCAGCCGAGGCTTGCCGCCGTCGCATCGTCGATCGTATCGGGCAGGTGCACGAGATTGGTGTCGGCATAATCGATCGCCACATATTCGGCGAACGAACCCCAGTGGGTGAAACCCGGCTGGAACTGGTTCGGGCAGACCTGCTGGTTGCCGGAATGGCATTCGGCGCAATGGCCACAGCCGGAAACGAACGGCACGGTCACCCGGTCGCCCACCTTGAAGCGCATGACGCCGCGGCCGGTGGCGACGATCCGTCCGGCAAGCTCGTGTCCCGGCACATGCGGCAGGCGGATATCGGGGTCGTGCCCCATCCAGCCGTGCCAGTCGCTGCGGCAGAGCCCGCTTGCACCGACCGATATGACGACGCCGTCTTCGGTGGGCGTCGGGTCGGGCAGGGTGCGGATGTCGGGCGCCTGTTCGAAGGCTTCGTAGAACATGGCTTTCATCGGCGTATTCCCTTGCTGCCTATCCGAGAGTCCGCGCATGATGACATGCGGTGGGCAGTCGTTCCAATATTTCATTCCATCATTTTTGCTGATGCACCCATCGATTGAGTGCTTGCTGCTGCGCACGAATATTGCGGCCCGGCGCCGTCCTCCGGTATTTTCTTGCTTCCGCATTTGCCGGCCGGATTTGTCCTTGACCCGGGTTGTCGCGGTGGGTTTTGCTTTGCAGAGCAATTCCAGCAAAGTGCGAAGCGACTTTCCCAGGGAATGCGTTGAAAACAAAGAGATAGAGCATTTCCGTGCGGAACTGCCTGTCTTCATAAGGGAGGGCAGCATGGCCGTCGATACTACACCCCGTTCAACCACCTGGACTCATGTCGACGGAGAATGGCTTCCGGGCAATCCGCCGCTGATCGGGCCGACCTCGCATGCCATGTGGCTCGGCTCGTCGGTCTTTGACGGCGCCCGCTGGTTCGACGGCGTCGCTCCGGATCTCGACCTGCACTGCCAGCGGATCAATCGCTCGGCGCTGGCGATGGGCCTGAAGCCGGTGAAGACTGCCGAGGAAATCGCGGCGCTCGCCTGGGAAGGCGTTGAGAAATTCGATGGCGCAACGGCGATCTACATCAAGCCGATGTATTGGGGCGAACATGGTTCGCCCGGCAGCGTCGTCTCCGTCGATGCGGAATCGACCCGCTTTGCGCTCTGCCTGTTCGAGGCCCCGATGGGCGGTCATGGCGGCACCAGCCTCACGGTCTCGCCCTATCGCCGTCCGTCGCCGGAAACGGCGATGACCGAGGCGAAGACCGGCTCGCTCTATCCGAACAGCGGTCGCATGATCGCCGAGGCCCGCAGCCGCGGCTTCGACAATGCGCTGGTGCGCGACCTGAACGGCAACGTCGTCGAGACCGCCTCGTCGAACGTCTTCATGGTGCGCGACGGCGTTGTGATGACGCCCGCCGCCAACCGCACCTTCCTTGCCGGCATCACTCGCGCCCGCATTATCGGCCTGTTGCGCAAGGCCGGCTTCGACGTCGTGGAAGCAACGCTTTCCGTCGAGGATTTCCTTCAAGCCGACGAGATCTTCACCACCGGCAACTATTCCAAAGTCGTCGGCGTCATCCGTCTTGACGGCCGCGATCTCCAGGAAGGCCCGGTTACCCGCAAGGCGCTGGAACTCTACATGGATTGGGCCTACGGCAGAAGCGAGAGCGAAGAGTGAGGAGAGGTCCCGCGAAGCGGGAGCAATCGATCCAGTGAATCGATTGCGGCGACGAACGCCCGAAGCGCAAGCCCAGGGCGGGGGGCGGTCGCCTCTACCAAAATCCACGCATCTGCCCCTCATCCGCCTGCCGGCACCTTCTCCCCGCTTGCGGGGCGAAGAGATATGCCGCGACCTTTCCGTACCCAACCTGCGTCTCGCATGGCACGTCCCCTCGCCCCGTTTACGGGGAGAGGGTTAGGGTGAGGGGCAGCGTCTTGCGCTGAGGTCAGGCGGTCATCCCTCGCGCACTCACGTCATCCACTTCCGATGTTCCGCAAATCGCTCCACCAGCAAATCGATGAACAACCGCACCTTCGTCGGCAGATGGCTGCGGTTGGGGTAGACCGCGTTGATGTTGAATTCCACCGGCCGGTAGTCCGGCATCATCTTCACCAGCCGGCCTTCGGCGATGTCATCGAACACCACGAAGCTCGGCGCCAGGAAGATGCCCCGCCCATTCAGCGTCAGGAAACGCAGCATCTCGGCGCTGTTCGAGACGACGTTGCCGCCGATCTTGATGCTCTCCTGCTTGCCTTCGCCATCCTCGAAGCGCCATTCGTCTCCGTAGGGGTAATAGGCATATTGCAGGCAATTGTGATCGGCGACCTCGGCCGGCGTCTTCGGGTTCGGATGGGTTTCGAGATAGGCCGGCGAGCAGACGAGCATATGGCGCCACGGCGTCAGCTTGCGTGCGACGAGCGATGAATCCGGCGGTGGCACGGTGCGCATCACCAGATCGTAGCCATCCTCGATCATGTCGACCATCCGCTCGCCGACGCTGAAATCGAGTGAGATCGCTGGATAGAGTTCCATATATTCGCTGACGACGGGCAGCAGGAAACGCACAATGGCGCTGCTGGTATAGACCTTCAGCGTGCCGCGCGGCGTCGAGCTCAGCGCGCCCGCCGTCCGGTCTGCCTCTTCCAGTTCGGCAAGGATCTGCGACGAGCGCTCATAGTAATATTTGCCGGTTTCCGTCAGGCTGACCTTGCGCGTCGTGCGGTTGAGGAGCCGCACGCCGAGCCGATCCTCCAGCGATTGCACATGATTGCCGACCATGGTGACGGACATGTTGAGCCGGCGCGCGGCGGCGGAAAAACCGCCGCATTCCACCACGCGGCCAAAGACTGTGAGACTTGTCAGCCCATCCATATTGCCCTCGGATTATCCCCTGAGAGTTGATGATCCTTCCCGATATAAGCAGATTATCAAAATGAATGGCAGGGTCCATTTTCCGTCTCATTGAACACGGCCTCTCACAGACGAGGCCAATTGCGAAGGAGAAGGACGATGGTCGAGTTACCCCGCAAGGATGTTTTCGAAGGTGCGAGGGAGGTCGAGCAGATTTTGGCCGAGGATGCCGCCAGGGCCCCCGCCGCCGAGGCGCCTGCCATGCCTGTTGCCGAAGCAGCAGTTGCGAATGCGCCCAAAAAGACCGGCCGCAGCATCGTCAAGCGCGCCGTCATTGCCGCAGCCCTCCTTGCCGGCGTCGCTTTCGCAGGCGATTTCGGCTACCGTTACTGGACGGTCGGCCGCTTCATTGAATCTACCGACGATGCCTACGTGAAGGCTGACTACACCACCGTCGCCCCGAAGGTCGCCGGCTATATCAGGCAAGTGCTCGTCAGCGACAATGACGCCGTCAAGGCCGGCCAGGTTCTCGCCCGCATCGACGACCGCGACTTCCAGGCTGCCCTGTCGCAGACGAGAGCCGATGTGAAGGCGGCAGAGGCCGCGATTACCAATATCGACGCCCAGATCGCCCTGCAGCAGTCGGTGATCGAGCAGGCCAAGGCCACGATCGATGCCTCGCAGGCGTCGCTCGATTTCGCAGTGTCCGAAGCCGCCCGCTCGGCCCGCCTCATCAGCAATGGCGCCGGCACGCAGTCTCGCGCCGAGCAGACCCAGTCGGCGCGCGACCAAGCTTCCGCCGCCGTCGAGCGCGACCGGGCAGCCCTCGTCGCGGCGGAGAATAAGGTGCCGGTGCTCCAAACTCAGCGCGAACAGACGGTTGCCCAGCGTGACCGCGCCACCGCCGCCGCCCACCAGGCGGAGCTCAACCTCTCCTATACTGATATCGTCGCTGCCGTCGACGGCACGGTCGGCGCCCGGTCGATCCGCGTCGGTCAGTATGTCACTTCGGGCACGCAGTTGATGGCCGTCGTGCCGCTGCATGCGGTCTATGTCGTCGCCAATTTCAAGGAAACGCAGCTGACCTATATCAGCCCCGGCCAACCGGTCGAGATCAAGGTCGACAGCTTTCCCGACATATCGATCAAGGGCCATGTCGACAGCGTTTCGCCGGCAAGCGGCCTCGAATTCTCGCTGCTGCCGCCTGATAATGCCACTGGCAACTTCACCAAGATCGTCCAGCGCATTCCGGTCAAGATCGTCATCGACGACGAGGCTCTGAGCGGCCTGCTGCGCTCGGGCATGTCGGTCGAGCCCGAAATCGATACCAAAGCTGCCCAGGCTAAGGCTGCCCAGACCTCCGCGGCAGCCGAGGAGGGATCATCCAGTCCCGCTGTATGATCCCTCCATTTCCCGAATGATCACCCGAACCCCGTCATGAGAAGTTTTCCGTGAAAGCCGGAAGGAGATATGTCATGGCCACTCTTCAGATCGCCGCAAATAGCAATTCGAGCGCACGCCCCACCGCTGCCGCGCCGGCAAAACCTGCCGCCATGAGCCTGCTTCGCATGTGGGCGGCCGTTGTCGGCTCGACGCTCGGCGCCTTCATGGCAGTCCTCAATATCCAGATCGTCAATGCCTCGCTTGCCGATATCCAGGGCGCCATCGGCGCCGGCACGGATGACGGCGGCTGGATCTCGACTTCCTATCTGATCGCCGAGATCGTCGTCATTCCGCTCAGCGCCTGGCTGGCGCGGGTCTTCTCGGTCCGCAACTATCTGCTTGTTAACGCCATCCTCTTCCTCATCTTCTCCGTCGCCTGCGCCTTTGCGGCCAATCTGCAGCAGATGATCATCCTGCGTGCCATTCAGGGCTTTTCCGGCGGCGTGCTGATCCCGATGGCTTTCACCATCATCATCACGCTGCTGCCCAAGGCCAAGCAGCCGATCGGCCTTGCCCTCTTTGCCCTGTCGGCCACCTTCGCGCCGGCCATCGGCCCGACGATCGGCGGTTACCTCACCGAGAACTGGGGCTGGGAATATATTTTCTACGTCAACCTGGTGCCCGGCGCGCTGATGGTCGGCATGCTCTGGGCCTCGCTCGATCGTGGATCGATGAACCTGAAGCTGCTCGCCAAGGGCGACTGGCCGGGTATCATCACCATGGCGATCGGCCTCGCAGCCCTTCAGACCGTGCTGGAGGAGGGCAACAAGGAAGACTGGTTCGGCTCCGATTTCATCGTCCGCCTGTCGGTCATCGCCGCCGTCTCGCTGACGCTGTTCCTGATCATCGAGCTGAAGACCGCCCATCCGCTCCTGAACCTTCGCCTGCTGGTCCGCCGCAACTTCGGCTTCGGCATCGTCGCCAATTTTCTGCTCGGCATCGCGCTTTACGGTTCGGTCTTCGTGCTGCCGATCTATCTGACCCGCATTCAGGGCTATAATTCCGAGCAGATCGGCATGGTTCTCGCCTGGACCGGCATTCCGCAGCTGCTGCTGATCCCGCTGGTGCCGCGTTTGATGAAGCGCTTCGACGTTCGCCTGCTGATCGTCGTCGGCTTTGCCCTCTTCGCCGCCTCGAACTTCATGAACGTGCATATGACCGGCGATTATGCGAGCGACCAGCTCTTCTGGCCGAACATCGTCCGTGCTATCGGCCAGGCACTCGTCTTCACGCCGCTTTCGGCGATCGCCACCGCCGGCATCGAGCAGGAGAATGCTGGTTCGGCGTCGGCACTCTTCAACATGATGCGCAATCTCGGCGGCGCGGTCGGCATCGCTTCGCTCCAGACTTTCCTGTCGAAGCGCGAACAGTTCCACTCGAATATCCTGACCAACTCGGTCTCCCTCTTCGAGGAAGCCACCCGCGATCGCGTCGCCAGGCTCACCGCCTACTTCATGAGCCACGGCGTCAGCGACCAGGCGCTCGCCAGCCACAAGGCCGTCGTCGCCATTGCGCTGAAGCTGCGCAAGCAGGCCAATATCATGGCCTTCAGCGATACCTTCTTCCTGCTTGGCGTCGCCCTCGTCGTCGCACTACTTGCAAGCCTGCTTCTCAGGAAACCCGGTCAACTCTCCGGCGGCGGCGCTCACTAGCGCCTCGTCCGACTCAAGGAGGAGAAAGCCATGACATCCGCGATCTATGCCCCGGATACCGACAGGCTCCAGCCCAAAGCCGCCGGCGATGCCGTCAGCGTCGGCGCACTGCTCTCGATCATCGAATGGCTCTCCGGCGATGAATGCCACGCGCTCGACGAAGCGGGCCTCGTCTCCGGCCTCGGCCGCAGGCTTCAGGCGCTCGGCCTGCCGGTCGACCGGTTGACCCTGCATCTGATGACGCTGCATCCAGAGTTCATTGGCCGCACCATCGCCTGGGCGCCGGGCGAGCCGGTCGAGATCCACGACCGCGAACACGGCGCGCGGGTCGCCATATCAAACACGCCGCTGCGCAAGGTCATGGAAACCCGCGAACCGCTGGTCGTCGGCCCGGGTGAAAGCGTGCACGGCCGCTGGCAGCATATCGATGTCTTTGCCGATCGTGGCCTGATGCAGCTCGTCATTGCGCCGCTCAGCAATGCCGACGGCCCGGTCAGCGCTGCCGTCTTCGGCACAAAGCGTCCGGGCGGCTTCACCGCTTCCGACCGTCACGTGATCGAACGCATCCTGCCGGCGCTGCGCAACACCAGCGAGCTGCGCATTCTGCGCCAGGTCGAGCTCAGCCTGCTCGACACCTATATCGGCCCGCTGACGGCAAGCCGCATCCTGGCAGGCCGCATCCGCCGGGACGAGATCGAATCGATCGAGGCGGCTCTGCTGCTTTGCGATCTGCGCGGCTTCACCGAGCTGTCCAACCGGCTGCCCGGCAGCACCGTGCTCGGTCTGCTCAATGCCTATTTCGACAGAATCGTGCCCGCCATCACCCGTGAGGGCGGCGAGGTGCTGAAATTCATGGGCGACGCCGTGCTTGCCTTCTTCCCGGGCTACGATGCCGCCCATTCCTGCGGCGCCGCGCTGGCATCGGCCCGCGCCATCCTCGATGAGGTCGACCATTTCCAGTACGAGGGCATCGGCGTGAAAGCCGGCATCGCGCTGCATTACGGTGAGGTCAGCTACGGCAACATCGGCTCCGGCCGCCGCCTCGACTTCACCCTGATCGGCGGCGACGTGAACCTCGTCAGCCGCATCCAGACCGCCTGCAGCGAACTGGGCGAGGCGCTGCTGATGTCGGAGCCTTTTCGGGAAGAGGCCGGGGCAGGGGATGGGGTGTCGGTCGGGGCGCACATGTTGAAGGGCTTTGCGGAGCCGGTGGAACTGTTCACGATTGTGCGGTAGGCGCGAGCCCCCTCTGCCCGGAGATATTGCGTCCCGACGCCCACTTGCACCAAATGCATGGCAGGTCTGCCCGAAACGGCTTCGCCTTCCCCCCATCTTTTCGCCATAGTGGCGCCGAAATTCCGTAAGTGGGAGGAAGAGGCTTATGACTGTGCTGTCCGACGAACAAGGCGATATCATCCGTGAACTGGGCGTTGCCGCCGACATCGATGCTGAGCATGAGATCGAGCGCCGAACCGCCTTCCTCAAGGATTATCTCGTCGCCTCGGGCATGCGCGGCTACGTGCTTGGCATTAGCGGCGGCGTCGATTCGCTGACGGCCGCGCTGCTGGCCCAGAAGGCGGTGCGCGAGCTGCGGGACAGCGGCCATACCGTCGAATTCATCGCCGTTCGTCTTCCTTATGGTGTCCAAGCCGACGAAGCCGATGCGAGCCGGGCGCTCGAAACGATCGGCGCCGATCGCTCGATGGTGGTCAATATCAAGGAGCCGGCCGATGCGATGCTTGCGGCGGCCCGCACCGGCGGCCTCGCTTTTGCCGATGCCGGCCGGCAGGATTTCATCCTCGGCAACATCAAGGCCCGTCAGCGCATGATAGCCCAATTCGCTCTTGCCGGCGCACTGGGTGGTCTCGTCATCGGCACCGATCATGCGGCCGAGGCCGTGATGGGCTTCTTCACCAAGTTCGGCGACGGGGCGGCCGATATTCTGCCGCTCGCCGGCCTCAACAAGCGCCGCGTCCGCCTGCTGGCGAAGAGGCTCGGTGCCCCCGATGAACTGCTATTCAAGGTGCCGACCGCCGATCTCGAGGACCAGCGCCCGCTGCGTCCGGATGAGGAGGCCTATGGCGTCAGCTACGACGAGATCGACGATTTCCTCGAGGGCAAGCCCGTCGGCGAGATCGCCCGCCGCCGGATTCTTGCGGCCTATCGGGCGACCGCTCACAAGCGCGCCCCGCCGGTGGCCGTGAACGCGCTCTAACGGTCGTCGGCGTTACGGCCTGACCGGCTCACCCGTCCGTCCGGCCGAGGCGAGATAGGCATGCGGTGCGAAATAGACGCCGTCGGCGTCGAAGGCTTCGAGGTCTTCCGCCTGCAGCGCTTCGCGCACCTTCGGCCGCGCCGCAACCTGCGCCATGAAGCCGTGGAGCGCCGGCCATTGCTTGAGATCGATGTCGGTCCAGGGCGACCAGTTCAGGCAGACGAAAAGATAGGCGTCCGCCACGGTGAAGGCATCGCCGGTGAGATAGGGTCCGGCAACACGGCCGTTCAGCCAGGCGAGCCGCTTCGAGATTAGTGCGCGGATCTCCCCATGCACGCTGGAATAAATCGGATTGAACAGCAGCACCATCGGCTTATGCAGCTCGGCGGTGATGAAATTGAGATAGGATTGCACCTCGTTGCGGCTGAGATTGCCGACGTCGGGCAGCAGGGCCGAGCCTTCGGCGAGGAACTGCACGATCGCCGGCCCCTCGGTCAGCACTTTGCCGTCGTCGAGCATCAGCGCCGGCACATAGCCATTGCCGTTGATGGCGAGATAGTCCTCGCCTTTGCTCGTCCTGTGGGTTTGCCGGTTGACCTGGACGAGCTCGATATCGAGCCCCAGTTCCCGGCAGATGATATGCGGCGAAAGCGAACATGCTGCAGCGTGCATATAGAGTTTCATAACGGATCTCCTCTCTTGCGCAGACGGCTGACGCCGACCGCCGATATCGTTGGACATTTGTACTGTTTCGCATAAAATAACTCTCGTCAAGAATTTAATGCGAATCGGTATAGAATATGAAGGATGAGAAGAAGCGCGGCCGCCCGAGGGCCTTCGACGCGAAGGCGGCAATCGGCAAGGCGCGGGATGTCTTTTGGGACAGGGGGTTTGCGGCCGCCTCGCTCGACAATCTGAGCGAGGCGACCAACCTCAACCGCCCAAGCCTCTACGGCGCCTTCGGCGACAAGGAAGATCTCTATCTCGATACGCTGGAAGGGTATCGGCAGGATGGGATGGACGTGCTGACCGAGGCGCTCGATCCGTCACTGCCGCTTCGCGACAATATTGCCCGCGTCTATGCTGGGGCGCTGGAAATCTATCTGCACGGTGAAACCGCCGCCCGCGGCTGCTTTTTGATCGGCACGGCGACTGCCGAGGCAGTCCAGCATGAGCGCGTGCGCGAGGTGCTCGGCCGCAGTCTCAACGATTTCGACGGCGAGATCGAAAAGCGCATGCGCCTTGCCGTGGAAAGAGGCGAGCTTCCCGAGCGCGCCGATCCCCGGATGCTTGCAAGGCTTGCCTCCGCCGTCATGCATTCGCTCGCCGTCCGCGCCCGCGCTGGCGACAGCCGCGACGTGCTGGAAGCGATCGCCCGGTCAGGTGTCGAGCTGATTTGCGGGAGCGCCAATCGCCCTTAGGCCGAGCCTGATCTCTCTGCATCCCTTGGTCGCACCATCCAGGCATAGGCCGCACCGGCCAGAAGCAGCAGCGACGTGCTGAGAAACACTGCCCGCATGCCGACATGCCCGCCGACGAAACCGCCGAGGATGGGACCGGCGACCTGGCCGACATATTGCGAGGAGATGGAAAGGCCGAGAATGCCGCCGGCCGCGCTGTCCGGCACGCTGTGGCGAATGACAGCAGTGATGCAGGGCAGGAGCCCGCCGAGCGCCACGCCCATCATGAAACGCAGGAGGATAAGCTGCCAGGAACTGGTGACGAAAGCCTGCGGAATCAACAGCAGCCCGGCGACGGCAAGCGCGCCTGATATGACAGGCCAGTGGCCGATCCTGTCGGCAAGCTTGCCGAGCCGCGAGGCCGAAAGGATGCTGCCGAGGGCGGCGGCCGACATGACGATCCCCGATATCATCGTCACCTGGCTCTCGACGGATACGATTTGCGCGACATAGACGGTGATGATCGGCTCGATCGACATGTTGGCGAACATCAGGAGCATTCCGGTCGCCAGCATCGCGACGACGGGCCGCTTGTCGGCGATGGATTTCCAGCCGCCGCTTGCCTTCGCCGCTTGCTTGCGGGCGGGCGATTTCTCTTCCTTGATCAGGAAGGCCGTGGCGAGAAAGGCGAGGAAGATCATGCCGCCGGCGGCGAGAAACGTACCGCGGATGCCGATGACGGGCGGCAGCGCCCCGCCGAGCAGTGGCCCGACGAGATTGCCGGCCATGATGCCGGATGAGAGAACGCCGAGCGCCCAGGCCGAACGGTCCTTCGGCGTCTGCGTCGCCACCAGCACCATCGAGCCGGAGGAGTAACCGCCGGCAAGCCCGACGAAGAGGCGTAGCGCCACCAGCTGCCAGACATTGCCGGCCATGCCCATCAGCGAGATCGCCACCGTCATGCCGAGACTGGCGCGCACCAGCATCAGCTTGCGGCCATAGATATCGCCGAGCCGCCCCCAGAGCGGCGCGACGAGAGCCGCGGCGAAGAAGGTAGCGCCATAGGCGATGCCCGACCATTGCACGATCGCCGCATGGTCGCCGACGCCGAGTTCCTCGACATAAAGCGGCAGGAAGGGCAGCAGCAGCGTCATCGCCACGATCGTGGTGAAGGAGCCGATCAACGAGATGGCGAGGTTGCGCTTCCAGAAGATCGAGCCCGGCCTGGCGCTGGCGGCGTCCCATTGCGTATCGGTCATTCGTTACCTCGGCATTGATCGTAGAGCGCGGCCTTTCGCGCCTGATGAAACGAAGTGCCCCTTTGCCGCGGCGAGCGGATCGGCGCGGATCAAACTGTCCTGAGATCGAGCTTTCTACGTCGGGCGCATGGGACCGGTGCGGTGCACGCGCTCGTCGTTCTAAGGCGGGCACGCGCCCATATAACCGCCGTTTGGTCCGTCCTTCAAGACGGCGCTCCCGGCAGCGATGGCCTGTTTTCAGAAATTGCCGAAGCGATCTGGACCGTCTCAGGCGAAACTGTTAAACTGATTGCAATAAGCAATCAGTAATTCGGAGGACATTGCTATGAGCGACATGCGCATATCGCGCGAGCAGACCGTCCGCGATCTCTACGCCGCCTATCTCCACGATCGCAAGGATATCGCCGGCACCATGTTGACGGAGGATTTTACCTTCTCCAGTCCGCGTGACGACCACATCGCCCGCGCCGTCTATTTCGAGCGCTGCTGGCCGAAGGAGCCGGTCTTCCGTGGCCTTCATATCGAATTCCTGGCGATCGACGGTGACGAGGCGGTCGTCCGCTACCGCGCCGAGAAGCTCGACAGCATGAGCTTCCGCAATATGGAAAGTCTCCGCTTCCGCGATGACAAGATCGCATCCGTGGAGGTCTATTTCGGCCGGAATTTGTGACCTCACGCACCTCGCTACAGAATCCGTATCGCCGATGTTGCGATGATGATCATCGAGACCGCTACCATCAGCGGCCGCACCGGCAGGCGTGTGACGAGAATCGCGCCCAAGGGTGCTGCAATGACGCCGCCGATGATGAGGCCGATCGCTGAATTGAGTTGGGACCAGCCGAGTGTGGCAACGAAGGTCAGGGAAATCGTCAGCGTCACCGCAAATTCGGTGAAGTTGGTCGAGCCGATCACCCGCTTCAGGTCATGGCCGCGGCCGATGAGCGTGCTGGTGACGATCGGTCCCCATCCGCCGCCGCCGATCGCATCGAGCACGCCGCCGCAGAGGCCGACGGGCGGTACGGCCCAGTCGCGCACCTCGCGCTGCACCGGCGGCCGGAAGGCCTTGTAGAGGATCAGCAGCCCGATCGCGATCAGATAAGCCGACACATAGGGCTCGATCATCTTGCCGTCGATGTTGACGAGCAGATAGGCGCCGATCGCGCCGCCGATCATGCCGGCGGGCGCAAGCCGTGCCACCAGACGCCAGTCGACATTGCGATGATAGGCATGTGAAAGGCCCGACGCGGCGGTCGTGAACATTTCCGCCACGTGCGTCATGGCGCTGGCATTTGCCGCCGGCACCCCGAAAGCCAGAAGGCTCGTCGTCGACAGCACGCCGAAGGCCATGCCGAGTGCGCCATCCACGATCTGCGCGCAGAAGCCGACGGCGATGAAGAAGAAGAAGAAGATATCCGATGTCATGCGGTCCCTCGGACGAACGATGGAGGCGATGCGGAGGAAAAACTCTCCGCCTCAGGCGGCAAATCCACGCTGTTTCAGCCGGACGATCTTGAAGAAGCCGTTCGGAAAGACCGGCAGGATATCGGCGGCCGCAAAATCGCCGCGGCGCTCGGCCCAGGCGATGATGCGATGGATACGGAAGGCGGAGGACCAGCCGATGTGGCGCACCAGCGGCGCCACCGCCGCCTCGATCGCGCCCTGCAGACCGGCACCGTCGCCGAGCTTGCTGGCAAGGATGATCTCGCCGCCCGGCCGCAGCACCCTGGCGCATTCGTCGAGCGCCCGTTCGGGCTCGGGGATGAGCGTGATGACAAAGGGCAGGCAGACCACATCGAACGACCGGTCGGCAAAGGTGAGGGCATGCGCATCCATCACCTCAAGCGACTGCACATGTGAAAGATTTTCGCGTCTCGCCTTTTCGCGGGCACGCGCGATCATGTGTTCGGAAATGTCGATGCCGGTCACCCGGCAGCGGCGCGGGTAGTGCCCGAGCGTCAGACCTGTGCCGACCCCGATCTCCAATATGTCAGTGCCGGCAGCCGCTGCGAGCGCCGCAAGCTTGCGGTGACCGTCGCGCAGGATGCCGCGATAAATGCGGTCATAGACCGGTGCCCAGCGCTGGTAGATTTTCTGCTGATCTTCCGCCCTGTTGCGAAGCTCTGACATGACGGCGCCTCCCCAAAGCAATTCCGGCAAAATTGCAGAGCGGCTTTGCGTTCGGAATTGCGTAAAATAAAACAGTCTAAGAGCGGTTCTGCGTTTTCATAAAAGCTGAGCTGCAAGGCCCAGCCTCTAAACTCTTGAGGGCTGCCTCGGGTTCCTCACGGATAAGGCGCAAAAGCCGGCCGGCGCCGTGGCCGTCTATTTTGCCGGCATGAGCCCGAGCTTCTTGCCGTCCAATTCGCTGCCGATCTCGACTGTTTTCTTCTGCTTGTCGTAGACGCAGATCTGGGCGATCAGTCCTTTGGCGCCCTTCGGCTTGCCGGTGAGCAGGGCGAGCCCGTAGTGGGTGGAGCCGAAGGGATCGATGGTGGCGGTAGGCTTTTCGATCGTGACCGCCGCCTTCTTGCATTTGGCTTCCACATCAGCGGCGAACTGCTGCCAGGCCGCGTCGGAGGAGGCGTGCGCCGCACCTGCGAGGGAAAGAAGCGTGGCTGCGGCCAGAAGCCGGATTATATTCCTGTTCATATCGGTTCTTCCTTGATTGGTGTCGCCGGCGAAGCGGTTTTCGGGGCAAGCATCCTCGGTGATTTGCAGGCGCGATTACAGCCCTGCAACTGAGGCAAATTTTCCTCCGGCCGGTCGTTTTTTGATATTTCGCCGGTTGCCTCTCCCCCTTTCCCCTCCTATGTTCCGCCTCACCTGCCGATGACGCAATCTATTGCCAAGAGGAGATCTGACATGGCTTTCGAATTGCCTGAACTTCCCTATGATTACGAAGCGCTTGCTCCCTTCATGTCGAAGGAAACGCTGGAGTTTCACCACGACAAGCACCATAAGGCCTATGTCGACAACGGCAACAAGCTCGCCGCCGAAGCCGGTCTTTCGGATCTCTCGCTCGAAGACGTCGTGAAGAAGTCGTTCGGCACCAATGCCGGCCTCTTCAACAACGCTGCCCAGCACTACAACCACATCCATTTCTGGAAGTGGATGAAGAAGGGCGGCGGCGGAAACAAGCTGCCCGGCAAGCTCGAAGCAGCCTTCGCCTCCGATCTCGGCGGCTATGACAAATTCAAGGCCGATTTCGCCACCGCCGGCGCCACCCAGTTCGGTTCCGGCTGGGCCTGGGTTTCCGTCAAGAACGGCAAGCTTGAAATCTCCAAGACCCCGAACGGCGAAAACCCGCTCGTTCACGGCGCCACCCCGATCCTCGGCGTCGACGTCTGGGAACACTCCTATTACATCGACTATCGCAACGCCCGCCCGAAATATCTCGAAGCCTTCGTCGATAGCCTGATCAACTGGGACTACGTCCTGGAGCGCTACGAAGAAGCCACGAAGTAAGCGGTACAAGACTCGCCGCCACGGCGGCGATGTCATCCGCCTCTTTGAATTCTGCACCCGGCGCTTTCCAAGCGCCGGGTGTTTTGTTTCCGGCGGAAGCCGTCACATCCCTGTCACCACCCGCTCCTAATCACGCTCCATGTCTTCTTCCAGTCTTCCTCTGTTCCGTTTCGGCATCATTGCCGACCCGCAATATGCGGCGATCGCGCCGCATGCGGCCATGGACCGCTATTACGCCAACAGCCTTGCCAAGGTTGCCGAGGCGATCGAGGTCTTTAATGGCGAGGAGCTAAGCTTTGTCATGACGCTCGGCGATGTCATCGACCGCAGCTTCGCAAGCTTCGACGATATCCTGCCGGTCTATGAGAAACTGCGCCACGAGGCGCTCTTTCTGCTTGGAAACCATGATTTCTCGATCTCTTCAGGCCATCTCTCCGAAGTCGCCGCGCGCCTCGGCATGCCGTCGCCCTATTACAGCTTCTCCCGCCACGGCTGGCGTTTCGTCGTGCTCGACGGCAACGAGGTCAGCACCTTCGCGCCGCCTGAAGGCCATCCTCATCGCACGCTTGCCGCCGAGATGCTGGCGGAACTGCAGGCTAGGGGCGCGAGGAACGCTCATCCGTGGAATGCCGCGCTGAGCGATGAGCAGTTCGCATGGCTTGGCGATGAAATCACTAGCGCCGCTGCGGCCGGCGAGAAGGTGATCGTCATGAATCACTATCCGGTGCATCCGCCCAGCGAGCACGACATGTGGGACTGCGAACGCATCGTCGAATTGCTGGCCTCGCGTGACAATGTCGTCGCCTACCTCAACGGTCACAACCATGTCGGCAATTACGGCATGGCGGGCGCCTGCCACTTCTTCAATTTCAAGGGCGTGGTCGACACCGAGAGCGAAAACGCCTTCGCGATCGTCGAGGTTCATGCCGACCGTATCGAAATCCGCGGCTTCGGCCGGGAGGTGAGCCGCACGCTGCCCTATTAGGCGTGCAACGCGTGGTCGGCGTCACGCCGGGACAGTCGTCTCCGTCCAGCCGCTCGTCCAGATTTCCCGCAGTCTGTCGCCTTCGCCCTTGAAGAAATCCTCCGCTGCGGCACAACGCTCCACCCGGTCGCTGCGGAAATTGCGGATCGCCTGGCGCAACTCGCACCAGGCGACGATATTGGCGGTCTGCGAGTAATAGATCAGCGCGATCGGCCGGATCGTCCGCTCGCTCGCGCGGCCGAGCTCGTCGCGGTAGCCGAGTATGAGTTTGCGTTCGTCACGGATTGCGCGCCGCACGATCGCAAGGTCGAATCCAACAGGCGGCTGCGCGATCGTGCCCCAGGCATAAAGCGCCTTGTTGTCCATCGCCTGGCGCAGCGGGGCCGGCACCGCGCCAGCAATCTTTTGGTTGACCCGGCGTGCGGCCTGTTTCAACTCCTCGTCCGCCGTTCGTTCGAGCAGTGCCAGCGACAGCACGATCGCCTCCATCTCCTCGATCGAGAACATCAACGGCGGCAGATCGAAACCCGGCCGCATGATGTAGCCGATGCCGCGCCCGCCTTCGATCGGCACCCGCATCGCCTGAAGCGCTGCGATGTCGCGATAGATCGAGCGCACGGTCACTTCAAGCGTCTCTGCTATCACAGCGGCCGTCATCGGCTTTTTTGCCAGCCGAAGGATCTGAATGATCTCGAAAAGCCGTGAGGCCTTGCGCATTTTCCTGCCCTCGTTCTCAACGCTCCTGACAATACACTGTCAGTTGGGTTTGCCTATAGATCCGCCTATCGAATTGAAATCAATCAAGGTCTCTCGAAAGGCCGATAAAACCGACGGCGGATAACTGACATGAACTACCATGAAAACCTCTGGCTCTTCTTCACCCTTCTCTTCGGCATCATCATCGTGCCGGGCATGGACATGCTGTTTGTGCTCGCCAATTCGCTGACCGGCGGCACCAAGCGCGGTTTGGCGGCGACCGGCGGCATCATGGCCGGCGGCGCCGTGCATTCGGCCTACGGCGCCGCCGGCGTCGGCGTGCTCGTCACCATGCTGCCGCAGCTCTTCAACCTGTTGCTCTTTGCCGGCGTCGCCTACATGATCTGGATCGGCATTTCGCTGGTCCGCAGCTCGATCACCGTCGAGGCCGTCGGGCCGGGAACGGCGCGCTCCAGTTGGCGCGCCTTCCGCCAGGGCGCCGTCACCTGTCTCGTCAACCCGAAGGCTTACATTTTCATGTTTGCCGTCTATCCTCAGTTCCTGAGACCGGAATATGGCCCGATCTGGAGACAGGGTCTGATTATGGGCGTCATGACTGTCGTCACCCAGCTCGCCGTCTACGGCACGCTGGCGATGACGGCCGGCCGCAGCCGCGACCTGTTGGTCGCAAATCCTGACGTCACCGCCTTTGTCGGCCGCTTCGCCGGGATGCTGCTGATCGCGGTTTCCGCCTTCAGTCTCTGGCAAGGCTGGAAAACCGCCTGAGTTATCGCGCCCTATCACATTGTTTTTATGTTGATACGGCAAAACGTGACTATCCGGGCGCATGGATTTTGGCATGCTCCCGGTGCAGATTGGCCGGCGGCCGCCTTGGTCGAGGATAAATGGAGAGGAATATGAACTGGAAAGCAGTAGCTGCGGCTGTGGCGATGGCCGGCATGGCTGTCGGCTCGGTGACCGCAGCCGACGGTACACATGATTCACGCGTTGCGCTGATGAAGCAGATCGGCGGTTCGGCCGGGGCCTTAGCAGCCATCGCCAAGGGCACCAAACCCTATGATGCCGAGGCAGTGAAGATGGCGCTGACAACCATCGCCGCAACGGCCAAGGTTTTCCCCGATCAGTTCAAGCCGGGCTCGGACACGAACGACGAAGGCGCAAGCCCGAAGATCTGGGAAAACATGGATGACTTCAAGGCGCACGCCGCCAAGCTTTCCAGCGATGCCGAAACCGCGCTCGCCCAGCTTCCGGCCGACCCCGCGGCCGTCGGCGCCACGCTCAACACGCTCGGCGCCAGCTGCGGTGGCTGTCATAAGGCCTATCGCCTCAGCAAATGAGCGATAGGCCGTTCTGATCTAAAGCAATTCCAGCAAAGGCGTGCAGCGGTTTTGCGCCCCGGAATTGCGCAGGCGAAACATCCCCGATCCGCGCCGGCCTTGCCGCTGACGCGGATCACCTTATTCTCCGCCCGTGCGGGCTGGTCACAGAATCGCTCCGCGCGGGAAAATTTCGGCAAAAGGGGAGGCGGCGCATGGTCCGCAGGTTCATCCGGTTTCTGCTCTGTCTGATCGGCGTTGCCGTTCTCGGCGGTGGCGCCTTCTATCTCGTCACCGCGCCCGATCCGCTGCCGGAGAGCCATTGGGCCAATCTCGGCGCGCCGGATACGGCAAACGGCGAGATGGTGTTCTGGGCCGGCGGTTGCGTCAGCTGTCATGCCGCGCCGGGTTCGGAAGGTGACGCCAAGCTGACGCTTTCAGGCGGCCTCGCGCTGAAGAGCCCTTTCGGCACCTTCCATGTGCCGAACATTTCGCCGGATGAAAAAGCAGGCATCGGCGCCTGGACGCTTGCCGAGTTTGGCAACGCGATGAAGCGCGGGATCGGCCCTGATGGCAAGCACCTTTATCCGTCCTTTCCCTATGGCTCCTATTCCCGCATGAGCGACAAGGACGTCAACGATCTCTTCGCCTTCCTCAAAACCCTGCCAAAGAGCACGAACGTCGCGCCGCCGCACGAACTGCCGTTTCCCTTCAACATCCGGCTTGCGCTCGGCGGCTGGAAGTTTCTCTATTTCAGCGATCAGCCGCGCGTGGCTCTGGCCAAGAGCGATGACAAGGTGAAGCGCGGACAATATCTCGTCGAAGGCCCGGGGCATTGCGGTGAATGTCATACGCTGCGTGATGCACTCGGCGGCTTCAAGTCCGATATGTGGCTCGCCGGTGCTCCCAACCCGGAAGGGAAGGGCCGCATACCTGACATCACCCCGGCTTCAAAGAGCATCAGCGGCTGGAGCGAAGCCGATATCGCGAACTACCTCGAAACAGGTTTCACGCCCGATTTCGATTCCGTCGGCGGCTCGATGGTCGATGTGCAGAAGAATATCGCTCATCTGCCGGCGCCCGACCGCGAGGCGATCGCCGCCTATCTGAAGGCGGTGCCGGGTCGCTAGACGATCCCGCTCCGGGCAAGCGTGGTGCTTCATTCTCGGCCATCGATGCAACGCGCCGTACCGTCAGGACCAATGAACGCAAGACCGACCCTCGAGCAGCTTGACCTCGTCATAACCCGCATGCGCGATCGGCTTGCCGGACGCAATGCGCTGCTCGCGGTCTGGTTCGTCGAGACCATGGCGGTGATGGAGGCGCGCTTCGCCGAGGCGCAGGACGATCCGCGGGATCTTGCGCCGGCCCGCGCAGCGGCGCTCGCCTTCGTCAAGGCTGCTCTCCATCAATGGGCGACACGGCCGCCGCACGAGAGACAGCCGGAGGCCGTGACCGGGAAACGTTCCGCGAAATAGATGCAGGCGTCCTAAACGCGTAGCGTTTACGGATAGCATCGGACAATCCTGGTCTAATGAATCTCAACCGATCGACTGCATGTAGCGCATGCCGGTCACCGGACGCGGGGTGAAATCCAGCTGTTCGTAGAAGCGGTGCGCCAGCACGTTTCCGGTCGCCGCGCTGACGGAGAGGTAGCCGCAGCCGGCGTTGCGCGCCGTCTCGCGCGCCCGGTCGACCAGCAATTGGCCGGTGCCGTGGCCGCGATGGCCGTCGCGCACGAAGAGATGGTGCAGGTCCATGCCGCGCTTGCCTTCCTGTGCCCTGTAGAGCGGCACCAGAATGGCGTAGCCGATCAGCCCTTCGCTCGTCTCGGCAACGAGTGCATGAATCCAGGGCATCGCGCCGAAGAGATCGCGCTCCAATTGCTGCGGGGTGGTGCCCGAGGGATCGCCGTGATGGGCGGCAAGCAGGGCGATCATCTCGTTGAGTTCGGGCAGGTCGCGCGGCTTGGCGGCACGGATCGTCACCACCGACGGGCGCATTAGTGAAATTTCGCTGTCTTCGATTTCGGTCATGGTCTTCGCGTCCTTTGATATTCTGCCGTCAGGACGCTGCCGATACAACAAAGCCGCCTGACGGCGGCTTGTTGACAATATGATCTTGTCCGGCCGCCCTTTACAGGTACAGCCAAAAATACGAGCGGCTCTGGTGCGCGTTTTTGATCATGGGCTCATAGATCGTCGCAAATGCGGTTTTTGTCAATGGCGGATTGCGCCGAGTATCAGCCTTCAGCGGAAAATGCCTCGCCAGCACGGGTTTTCGTCGTGCTGAAGCGACAGCGAGAGACATACCATTTCAGTGGACGGCATGTTCATGATAGTATACCCCCCTATATTAAATTGAGGCTTGCCATGTCCCACACCACCTTGCAGAAGAAGAAGCTCATTGCCCGCGTCAGCCGCCTCAAAGGGCAGATGGAAGCGGTTGAGCGCGCGCTGGAGGCCGAGCGTCCCTGCGGGGAAATCCTGCAGCTCCTCGCATCGGTGCGCGGCGCCCTGACGGGGCTGACCGGGGAGGTGCTGGACGATCATCTGCGCGAACATGTGCTGAATGCCGAGGATGATGCGGCAAGGGCGGAGGCGGTCGAGGAAATATCGGAAGTGCTGAGAACCTATATCCGCTGAATGCCTCTGAAGAAGGAGCCTGCAATGAATGCCGGGATCGAGAAGGCTGCAATGGACGCGCTGGAACATGACCATGTTTTCCTCGGCGCCGATCATGCGCGCAACGAGCGGCGCATCTGGTTGGTGATCGCGCTGACGGCAGTGATGATGGTGGCGGAAATCGCCGCCGGCACCGTCTATGGTTCCATGGCGCTCGTCGCCGATGGCTGGCACATGTCGACCCATGCCAGCGCTCTCCTGATTTCGGCGCTCGCCTATCTCTTCGCCCGAAAGCAGGCGCACAATCCACGTTTCACCTTCGGCACCGGCAAGCTCGGCGATCTCGCCGGCTTCGCCAGTGCCATTATCCTTGCCCTGATTGCCCTGCTGATGGCCTGGGAAAGCGTGCTCCGCCTCGCAAATCCCGTGCCGATCGGTTTCGCTCAGGCGATCGCGGTGGCGGTCATCGGCCTCGCGGTCAATCTTGCCAGCGCCTGGCTGCTTGCCGGCGGAGGCGGCCATGCGCATCATCAAGCGCATGGCAATCACGCACATCACGGGCATGATCATTCCCACGGCCATCACCACGCTCATAATCATCTCGGTCACGATCACCATGGAAAAGGCGGCGACAACAATATTCGCGCTGCCTATCTGCACGTCATCGCCGATGCCGTCACCTCCGTGCTCGCCATCGCAGCGCTGACACTCGGCAGCCTCTATGGCTGGTCGTGGCTCGATCCCATCATGGGCATTGTCGGCGGCCTGATTATCGCCAACTGGTCATGGAGCCTGATGAAATCCTCTGGCGGCGTCCTTCTCGACGTCGTGCCCGAAGGCGAGACGCTGCCGGGGGAAATCCGCAATGCCATCGAGACGGAGGACGACCGGATCACCGACCTGCATGTCTGGCAGGTCGGCCCCGGCCATCATGCCGCGATCGTCGCCATCGTCACCGCCAAGCCGCGTGACGCGGCTTTCTACAAGGGAAGGCTTTCGACGTTGGAGGAATTGTCGCATGTGACGGTCGAGGTCACACGCGCCGCGTAAGCGCCGTGTGAGCCTCAGGTCGCCTGCGAACGACAAAGGTCGCCGCGCTGACGAGATGCCGCCGCAATCACCCTTTAGCTCTGTCCTCCCCACCCGCCGGAGGATTTCATGGATCTCAGTTTGACCCGCCGCCTGCTGATAGGCTCGGCACTTTGCCTGCCTGCAATGGGCCTGTCCGCGCTGACGCGTCCCGCCAATGCCCAGGAGAAGGCAGCGAAGAATGCCGAAGAGGGTGACGACGACATCCAGCGCCGTCTCGCCGCGCTCGAAAAACGCACCAGCGGCCGCCTCGGCGTTTCCGTGCTCGATACCCAGACAAGCATCTCCTTCAATTATCGCGGCAGCGAGGCCTTTCCGATGTGCAGCACCTTCAAGGCGCTAGCCGCAGGCTTCGTTCTTGCTCGCGTCGACAAGGGGGAGGAGAACCTCGACCGCCGGGTGAGCTACGGCAAGGACAAGCTTGTCGACTATTCCCCGCTCAGCGAAAAACATGCCGGCGCCGACGGCATGACGATCGCCGAGCTCTGCGAAGCGGCGGTGACCGTCAGCGACAACACGGCCGCCAACCTGCTGCTCGAAAGCTTCGGCGGGCCTCCCGCGCTAACCGACTGGCTGCGCTCGATCGGCGACGGCACGACGCGCCTCGATCGCACCGAGCCGACGCTGAACGAGGGCAGGAAGGACGATCCGCGCGATACGACGACACCGGATGCGATGCTCGACACGCTTGGCAATCTGACGCTCGGCTCGATCCTGACCGAAGCCTCCTACGACAGGCTGATCGCCTGGCTGGTGGCAAGCACGACAGGCAAGGAACGGCTGAGGGCCGGCCTGCCCCAGGATTGGAAGATCGGCGACAAGACCGGCACCGGCCCCAACGGCTCTCTCGGCGATATCGCGGTGATATGGCCGCCGGATCGCGGCCCGATCGTCGCCGCTGTCTACATCGGCGAGGCGACGGTGCCGGTGAAGGAACTCAACCCGATCTTTGCCGAAGTCGGCCGCATGATCGTCGAGATGGTTTGAATCACGAAAATGCGGCGGGAGAGCGTTCTCCCGCCGCATTTTGACTTGGGTTTTGGGCTCAGGCCGCCGGAATGGCCTCGGTTGTCTTAGTGCCGTCATCCTCGGTGCCGGCCATCTCGCGCTTGATCTGGTCGGCGATTTCCTTCTCGATCGCGGCGCGCTGATCGGCCGGCATGGCGGCCAGGCCGGCTTCGGTCAGATCATGCTGCTCGAGATAGCGGGCGCGGATATATTCCGCCGGCGTCATGTTGCCCCATTTGGAGAATTCGTCGACCACCGAGTCATGGGCCGCACTCGCTGCGACTTCTTTGTCTGAAGGCGGATTGATGTAAGGGCCTTCGGTGCTCTGAAGGGCCCAGATGGTATTGGCGATCGAAAGCGGCGTGGTGCTCGGTTCGAGACCAGGCGCGGCGCCACGCGCAGTGCTGGTAAATTCCGTCGTCTGTTGATCCTTGGATTTGGCCGACCGGTCGAAAAGACCGCCGACCCCGTAATAATTGCGAATACTGCTAGAGATTTCCATAAATGTTCTCCCCGAATACCGGGGAGAAAATGGCGTTGCAACCCTGCCTAGAGCTTGCGTTCATCCTTCTTCCTGGAGAGGAGAGGGAATCTTGGCATCAAGGCAGCGTATAGGCGATCACGTAATCGCCGGGCTTGGTGCCGACCGATCCGTGGCCGCCGGCGACCATGACGACATATTGCTTGTTGTCATCAGCCATATAGGTCATTGGCGTCGCCTGGCCGCCGGCGGGAAGCCGTGCCTGCCAGAGCTGGCGCCCGCTCGTCACGTCGTAGGCGCGCAGATAGTTGTCGACCGCAGCACCCAGGAAGGCGACGCCGCCTTTGGTCAGCATCGGCCCGCCGATGCCGGGCACGCCCACCTTGAAGGGCAGGGGCAGCGGCGTCATGTCGCGCACGGTGCCGTTCTTGTGCATATAGGCGATCTTGCCGGTGCGCAGATCCACGCCCGCGACGTAGCCCCATGGCGGCGCCTGGCAGGGGATCTTGAGCAACCCGAGGAAGGGGCCCATGAAGACGCCATAGGGCGCGCCGTCATTGCGGTTGAGCCCCTGTTCACTGCCCTTCTCGTCCTGGCCTCTCGGCGGAATGTCGGCGGCCGGCACCAGGCGCGAGGTGAAGGCGAGGTAGGTCGGCATGCCGAACATGATCTGCCGCTCCGGATCCACCGCGATCGACCCCCAGTTGAAGGTGCCGAAATTGCCTGGATAGACGATCGTTCCCTTGAGCGAAGGCGGCGTGTAGCGGCCCTCGTAATAATATCGGTGGAAGTCGATGCGGCAGGCGAGCTGGTCGAACAGCGACACGCCCCACATGTCCTTCTCCTTCAGCGGCTCGGGCGAGAAGGTGAGATCCGAAATCGGCTGCGTCGGCGAGGTGTGATCACCGGAGACCGCGCCACCCGGCGCCGGGATTTCCTTGACCGGGATGATCGGCTCGCCGGTGCGCCGGTCGAGCACATAGATATCGCCCTGCTTGGTCGCGCCGACGAGAGCGGGAACGACGGTGCCGTCCTGCTTCGTCAGGTCGATCAGCGACGGCTGGGCCGGGACGTCCATGTCCCAGAGGTCGTGATGCACCGTCTGGCGCACCCAACGCAGCTGGCCCGTGGCGATATCGAGCGCTGCGATTGACGAGGAGAATTTCTCGACGTTGTCGCTGCGGTTGATGCCCAGCTGGTCGGGCACCTGGTTGCCGAGCGGGAGGTAGACCATGCCGAGCGTCTCGTCGACGCTGAAGACCGACCAGCTGTTCGGCGAATTGGTGGTATAGGTCTGCCCGTTGGTGATCGGCGCCGTCACATCGGGGTTGCCGGAATCCCAGTTCCAGAGCAGCGCGCCGGTATTGATGTCGAAGGCGCGGATAACGCCGGACTGCTCCTGCGTGGAGTAGTTGTCGTTCACCGCGCCGCCGATGATGATCTTGCCCGCCACCGCGACCGGCGGCGAGGTCGAATAATAATAGCCGGCCGGATTGTAGCGCATGCCGGTTTCGAGATGCAGCACGCCCTGGTCGGCAAAGCTGGTGCAGATCTTCCCGTCTGTCGCATCGAGCGCAATCAGCCTGGCGTTCGATGTCGGCAGGTAGACGCGCTCGGCGCAGGGCTGGCCGGCGGCAACGGCGGGATCGGCATAATAGGTGACACCGCGGCAGGTCTGATGCTGCCGGTCGGGGTTCATGCCGGAATTGGCGTCATACTTCCATTTCTCCTTGCCGGTCTTGGCGTCGAGCGCGATCGCCCAATTGTGCGGCGTGCAGAGATAGAGCGTGTCCTTCACCTTGAGCGGCGTCACCTGATAGGTCGTCTCGCTGATATCCTCAGGGCGTTTGACGTCGCCGGTCTGATATCGCCACGCTTCCTTGAGGGTGGCGATGTTCTGCACATTGATCTGGTCGAGGGGCGAATAGCGCTGGCCGAAGGGCGTGCGGCCGTACTGGTGCCATTCGCCATCCGGCACGCTGCCGCCGAAGGCAGGGTTGGCGGCAACCGCATCGGTCGGCAACGCACCGGCAAGATCGTGCGGGTCCGTCGTCATCGAATAGATGGCGACAAGGACGGCGAGGATGACGGGCACGGCGAGCGGCCACGGGTTGGCGCCATAGGTGATGCCCGTCGGGCTGCGCAAGCCGAGCGGGTGGCGGATCCACGGCGTCAGCAGCCAGAGCCCGAGCAGGATGATCATGCCGCCGCGCGGGCCGAGCTGCCACCAGTCGAAACCAACCTCCCAAATCGCCCAGGCGAGAGCTGCGACGATAAGCGCCGCATAGACCCAGAGCGCCACCGCCTTGCGCATCAAAAGCAAACCGGCGGTGATGAGGAACATCAGGCCGGCGAACAGATAAAAGATGCTACCGCCGAGCGTCACGAGCCAAAGCCCGCCGCCGCCGAGGGCCAGCCCGATGATGATGAAAAAGATGGAGGTGATGACGATCGCCATAAGGCTGTCTCCCGCTAAGGTGAGCCGGGTGAGGGATCGGCGGAAAAGCACCGCCGATCAGGCAGATAGCGCGAAGGAGATGCCTTTCAACGGCCACAATTGCCGCAGGCTACGGTCACGATGCAGATGCGTCGGACTAGGCCGCCGAGCTTAAGGGAAGCGAATCGCCGTGGCCGGGCTGCAGCGATGAAACGGGCGCCGTCGACCGTCAGGTTCCGCAGAACGTCTGCAGCACTCGCTCGCTCGGCTTCGGCGGCTCCATGTAGGCGGCAAAGCCAGGCTGGTCCTCGTAGGGTTTCGAAAGCACGGTCAGCAGCGCCTCGAACAGCGAGAAATCGCCATCTTCCACTGCTGCATCTATCGCCTGCTCGACCTGGTGGTTGCGCGGGATGAAGGCCGGATTGACGCGGCGCATGGCGACGGCGCGCTCGGTGGCTGTTTGCGGATCGCGTGACAGTCTTTCCCGCCACCGCGCCAGCCAGTCGCGGTAGGCGTCCGGCTCGCGGAAACTCGCCGCAAAAGCAGGCTCTGCGGCATCATCGCCGGCAAGATCCGACAGCCGGCGGAAGGTCAACGTGAAATCCGCGACCTGGGCCTGCATCAGGGCCAGCAATACCTGCACCAGTTCGAGATCGCCGTCCTCTTCGCCGGCGAGCCCGATCTTATGACGCATGCCCGCCAGCCACTGTGCCTGGAAGCGTTCGCCATAGGCCCGGATCACGACATTCGCCTTGTCGACCGCGCTGTCCGGCTCAGCGTCGATCAGCGGCAAGAGCGTTTCGCCGAGCCTTGCAAGGTTCCATTGGCCGATGGCGGGCTGGTTGGCATAGGCATAGCGGCCATGCTGGTCGATCGACGAGAACACGGTTGCCGGATCATAGCTATCCATGAAGGCGCAGGGGCCGAAATCGATCGTTTCGCCGGAGACGGTCATATTGTCTGTGTTCATGACGCCATGGATGAAACCGACATGCAGCCAGCGTGCAATCAGCGCCGCCTGGCGGTCTGAGACCGCATCGAACAACGCGAGATAGGGATTGTCGGCCTCTTTCAGCGTGGGATAATGCCGGTCGATCACATGGTCGGCTAGCGCCCGAACGCCCTCTGTATCGCCCCTTGCGGCGAAGAACTGGAAGGTGCCGACCCTGATATGGCTTGCCGCCACGCGGGTGAAAACTGCGCCCGGGAGCACCTCCTCGCGATAGACCGGCTCGCCCGTCGTCACGGCCGCCAGCGCCCGCGTCGCGGGAACGCCAAGCGCAAACATGGCCTCGCTGATGATATATTCGCGCAGCACCGGCCCGAGCGCTGCCCGCCCGTCGCCCCGGCGCGAAAAAGGTGTTGGCCCCGCGCCCTTCAACTGGATGTCGAAGCGCTTGCCCTTGGCATCGACCACTTCGCCGAGGAGGATCGCCCGTCCGTCACCGAGCACAGGCGAGAAGCCACCGAACTGATGCCCGGCATAGGCCATGGCCAGCGGCTCAGCCCCTTCCGGAACGAGATTGCCGGAAAAGATCGCCGCGCCGTCGCGGCGCAAAGCTTCCACGTCGAGCCCGAGTTCAGCGGCGAGCGGCTCGTTGAGCTTGATCAACCACGGCTCGGTCACCGGCGTCGGCGATTGGGGCGCGAAGAAACGCTCGGGTAAGCCGACATAGCTGTTGTCGAACGGAAAGGCCGCGCCGGGCCGGTTTTTCTGCAGGGCAGGGGTCATGGTTCATAGGTAGGGCCGGGATGCCTGCGGTGCAAGCCGGTTCTGTCGCGCGCAAGACCTTCGCGCGGGAGTGACAACCTTCACGAAGAGCAGGCCGATGCAAGGAATCGTGATCTGCCTTTACCTCTCGTCAAAGCTGCCTTGCCATAAAGGACATAGCGCCGCCACGATCGCAGGCGTATAGCAAATCGTCTCCTCTTGGCCTTGCGCCATGTCATCCCCGCGGCCTTGCTGCCTCGTGTGCTCCGCCGCGCCACCGCGAGTGATTCCGGACGATGTCGGATCAGATTTACCAGGCGCCGATGGTTCGGCGCGCCGCGCCCAATTTCCGGGTGATCGCGATGATTGTCGCAAGTGCGATGCTGATGGAAAACGTTGATGCGACCGTGCTTGCGACCGCGCTGCCCACCATGGCTCGCGATTTCGCCGTCAGCGCGCCTGCCATGTCGATCGCGCTGACATCCTATCTCCTCAGCCTTGCGATCTTCATTCCCGCAAGCGGCCGTATGGCCGACAGTTTCGGCTCGCGCACCGTCTTCCGAGCGGCCATATCAGTCTTCGTCGCCGGCTCCATCCTCTGTGCGCTCGCGCCGACACTGTCTTTCCTGGTGCTGGCGCGGCTGCTGCAGGGCATGGGCGGCGCGATGATGATGCCGGTCGGCCGTCTCGTGCTGATGCGCAGCGTCGACCGCAAGGACATGGTCAGCGCCATGTCCTGGCTGCTGGTGCCGGCGCTGATCGGCCCGATCGTCGGCCCGCCGCTCGGCGGGTTTATCGTCACCTATCTCGACTGGCGCTGGATCTTCTACATCAACGTGCCGATCGGCATCGTCGGCATGATCTTCGTCTCGATCTACATTGACGAGGTGAAGGGCAAGGCAAGCGGCCCCTTCGATACGATCGGCTTCGCCCTCTCCGGCATCTCGCTCGGCTCGATGCTGTTTGGCTTCGAAATGTCGAGCCATGAAGGCGAGGGCGCTTTCTCGATCTTCCTGATCGCTCTCGGCCTCATCTTCGGCATCGCCTATCTCAAGCATGCCCGCAAGCATCCGTCGCCGATCATGGACTTTTCGCTGATGAAGGTGCCGAGCTTCGGCACATCGGTCGTCGCCGGTTCGCTGACGCGCATCACGCAGGGCGCGCAGCCCTTCCTGCTGCCGCTGCTTTTCCAGATCGGCTTCGGCCTGTCTGCCGCCGCGGCCGGTCAGATCGTCATAGCGACCGCACTTGGCGCACTCGCCATGAAGCCGATGGCAAAGGCCGTCTTCAGCAGGCTCGGCTTCCGCAGGAGCCTCATCATCAACGGCATCCTCGGCACGATCGGCTACGGCCTCTGTGCCGCGTTCCGGCCCGATTGGCCGATGCCGCTGATCTTCGTCGTCCTGATGCTCAGCGCCTTCTTTCTGTCGTTCCAGTTCACCGCCTATAACACCATTGCCTATGATGAGATCAGCAAGGAGCGGATGAGCCCGGCCACCAGCTTCTACACCACCTTCCAGCAGCTGATGCTGTCGCTCGGCATCTGCATCGGGGCCTTAGCGCTGCACGGCTCCATGGCCTTGTCAGGTGTCGAAACGCCTGCCCTTGGCGATTTCTCAACCGCCTTCGTCGTCGTCACGCTCATCTCGATCACTGCGACCTTCTGGAACCTGCGCTTCTCGCCGACTGCCGGCGAGGAGATCAGCGGCTACAGGGCCAAACGGACGAAAGGCGCTGCCGCCAAAGGCTGACCTTCAGCCGCTGCCTTCCATCTCAGCCGCCATTTCAGCGAGCTTGCGCACGGTATTGAGATTGCGGGACGTGCCCGGCTTCAGCGCCGGGAGCTTCAGTTTCGAGCGGCCCGAGCCATTGGGATAGTGCACATAGATTTCCCGGCCGGCGAGCTTTGCTTCTTCGCCATCGGGCGCGACCATCTTCTCCAGCGCATCGCCTGCCGCCTTCTCGGGAAGGAAGTAGACCAACAGAAAGTTCGGCTTGGCATCGGGGAAGGGCGCGTCGGCGGCGATCTTGTCGAGCTCCCTCTGGCTGCGCACCATCACCCCGGGCCGTTTGCCCATCTTCTCGCCGAGGGCCTTGTCGAGCCGCTCCTCCACCGTCTTTTCCCTTTCATCCGAACGGAAAAGCACATTGCCGCTCTGGATGTAGGTCCTCACGTCGGCAAAGCCGAAGCCTTCGCAGATCGCCTTCAGCTCGGCCATCGGTAGGGAGCCGGTGCCGCCGACATTTACGGCGCGGAGTAGGGCGACATAGACGGGCATTTCTCTCTCCTTCGACGGCGCACTGTGTCGAGCCCCTCTGGCCGGCAGCGCGGAGGGGCATCCAGCGGCACGACCCAAGCCGGGTCTAGCGTTCACATCTTGCCCGCCACCTTGATCGCAAATGCATACTCGAACGCAATCTCTTCCAGCCGCTGGAAGCGCCCTGACGCGCCGCCGTGGCCGGCGTCCATATTCGTCTTGAGCAGGATCGGCGCGTCGCCCGTCGTCTTGTCCCGCAGCTTGGCAACCCATTTGGCCGGCTCCCAATAGGTGACGCGCGGGTCCGTCAAGCCGCCGAGCGCCAGGATCGGCGGGTAGGACTTTGCTTCGACATTGTCATAGGGCGAGTAGGAAGCGATCTGCTCGTACTCTTCCTTGCTGTCGATCGGGTTGCCCCATTCCGGCCATTCCGGCGGGGTGAGCGGCAAGGTGTCGTCAAGCATAGTGTTGAGCACGTCGACGAAGGGAACGGCGGCGATGATGCCGGCAAATTTCTCCGGTGCCATGTTGGCAACGGCGCCCATCAGCATGCCGCCGGCCGATCCGCCCTCGGCGATGATCTTCGCGTACGACGTGAACTTCTCCTGATTCAGATAGTCAGCAGCAGCAATGAAGTCCTTGAAGGTATTGGTCTTCTTGTTCATCTTGCCGTCTTCGTACCAGGAGAAGCCCTTGTCCTTGCCGCCGCGGATATGCGCGATGGCATAGACGAAGCCGCGATCGGCAAGCGACAGGCAATTGGTGTTGAAGCCGGCCGGAATGGTGATGCCGTAGGCGCCATAGCCGTAAAGCAGGCAGGGTGCTGTGCCGTCGAGCGCGGTATCCCTACGATAGAGCAGGGTGACCGGCACCTTCTCGCCATCCCAGGCCGGGGCGAAGATGCGGCGGGTGACGTAATCGTCGGGATTGTGGCCCGACGGCACCTCCTGCGTCTTGAGCAGCCTGCGCTCGCGCGTCACCATGTTGTAGTCGTAGAGCTGCGACGGCGTCGTCATCGAGGAATAGGAGAAACGGATGACATCCGTATCGTATTCGGCAGCTCCCGAGAGCCCCAGCGAATAGGCTTCCTCGGCAAAGGCGATCGCATGTTCCTCGCCGGTCTCCCGGTCGCGGATCATGATCTGCGGCAGCCCGTCCTTGCGCTCCAGCCACAGGAGATGGCGGGCGTAGGCCATGTGGCTGATGATAAGGGTGCCCGGCTTGTGCGGCACGACTTCCCGCCAGTTTTCCTTGCCCGGCTTATCAACCGGCGTTTCCATGATCTTGAAATCCTTGGCGCCGTCGTCATTGGTGAGGATGTAGAAGACATCGCCGCCCTCGGTCAGCGAATATTCGATGCCTTCCTCGCGCGCCGCCACCAGCTTCGGCTCGGCGGAGAGGTCCTTGGTCGACAGCAGGCGGTATTCGCTCGTCTCGTGGTCGTGAATATCTATATAGATGAAGTCGTCGAGCAGCGAGCCGCCGACGCCCATGAAGAAGCCGGCATCCTCTTCCTCGTAGACCAATCGATCCTCGCTTTGCGGTGTGCCGAGAATATGGTGGAACACCTTCGATGGCCGGTGGTTCTCGTCGAGCGCCGAATAGAAGAAGCTCTTGCCGTCTGGCGCCCAGACACCGCCGCCGCCGGTATTCTCTATCCGGTCGCTAAGGTCTTCGCCCGTTGAGAGGTCACGCACTTGTAGCGTGAAGAATTCCGAGCCCTTGTCGTCATAACCCCAGATGCCGCGGCTGTGGTCGCTTGTATGGTCGAGGCCGGCGAGCCGGAAATAGGCCTTGCCGGCGGCCTCCTTGTCTCCGTCGAGCAGAACCGTGCGGATCGTCTCGTCGGCGACGTCGCCATCGCGGGCGATGCGGAAATAGCGCGGCTGCTCGCCGCCTGTGACATAGAAGGTGCCGTAGGCATAGGCGCCGTCCTTCATCGGCACGGAGCTGTCGTCCTCCTTGATGCGGCCGCGCATTTCGGAAAACAGCGCCTTCTGCAGCGGCTTCGTGTCTTCCATCGCTGCGTTCATATAGGCGTTTTCGGCTTCGAGATGCCGGCGGATGTCGGGATCGAGGATCGAGGGATCCTTGAACATCGCTTGCCAGTTGTCGGCGCGCAGCCAGGCGTAATCGTCCGTGCGGGTAATGCCGTGGCGCGTATCGGAGGCGGGTTTCTTCGGTGCGGCAGGCGGGGTCGGCAGGCTCTTGAAAGCGGACAAGGAATGGCTCCGTGGGAATGTCGGGTTGGCAAGAGATAGAGGCGCACCGGCGCCGGATCAAGCGGCAAGGCTGCGCCAAGGGTACGGGTGACCTTCCACAGACAAGGAGGACGCGCTGCCCGCATTGCCTTGATGTCACCACATTGTTTAAGAAAGTCCGCTATCTCAGCGAAATTGCACGTGCCAAGCCTCCGGCAAGCTGTCGGCGGTAGGGTGAGAATTGCAGAACAGTAAGGGATTTTGTCCGCAATGCCGAAACGTCTGATCCTGTTTGTGTCGCTGGTCGGCCTTGCCGGCCCCGCCCTTGCCGTCGATCCCGCGATCAAGAAGCAGCTCGAAAAGCTCGATCCTTCGACCCGCCTGGAACAGAGCTGCGACACCGAGGCGATGAGCCGCATCAACAGCGACAGCACCGGCTTCAAGCCCGACAAGGTGATCGCCTATACCTTCAAGGATCCGATCCCGGGCGACAATTCGCTGCAGGCGCCGGGTGCGGTCTTCCGCAGCAAGGGCGACTGGTACCATCTCTCCTACAATTGCATCACCGGCCCGCAGCATATCAACGTGCGCGAACTCGACTATCAGATCGGCGAAAAGGTGCCGCGCGAGAAGTGGGACAAGTATTATCTCTATGATTGATGCCGGTGCATGTGTCCCAGCGGCTGCGGTGACATCCGGCCACATGGCGGCAGGCGAAAGCAATCGCTAAAATAGGCAGCTCGAATCATAGAAATCGACGATATGAACCGCATCCTGCTCGCTTCGGCGTTCCTTCTGGCTACCATATCCGCTGCGTCAGCGGATGAAATACCGTCGGCGCTGCCGGCCCCGGCCGCAGTGGGTTCGGCACCGAAGGCTCCGGCGCCAAAACTCGTCGAGCCGCATCTGCATATCGCCCGCTCCAATGTCGCTGGCCATGCCCGCATCGCGCTCACTTTCGATGCCTGCATGGGGCGGGCGGACGAGCGCATCCTGTCGACATTGGTGCGGGAACGCATCCCGGCGACGATCTTCGTGACCGCCCGCTGGCTGAAGCACAACCCTGCCGCCGTTGCCGTGTTGTTGCAGAATCCCGATCTCTTCGAACTCGAAAACCATGGCGAGAACCATATTCCGGCCATCGACACGCCGACCCTGATCTACGGCATCGCCTCCGCCGGCTCGCCGCAGGCTGTCAGGCAGGAAGTCGAAGGCGGCGCTGCCGCCATGGTCGCGGCCGGCATTCCGGCGCCACACTGGTTCCGCGGCTCGACCGCCAAATATGACCTTTCCGCCATCGGCGAGATCCGTGCCATGGGCTATCGCATTGCCGGTTATTCCGTAAACGGCGACGGCGGCTCGCTGCTGGGAGCAGCGATCACCGAAAAGCGCATCGCCTCGGCCAAGGACGGCGACGTCATCATCTCTCACATCAACCAGCCGACCCATGCGGCGGGTGAGGGGGTGGCGAAAGCGCTGGTCGATCTCAAGGCCAAGGGCACGCAGTTCGTTCGCCTCGAGGATGTCGAGGATACCGGCGACGACAAGACGACGGAGTAGTTCCGCCGCACGGCCCGCTATCCATACGGCGTCCTTACCTCAGCTCATTCCGGACCCGCACGATATCCTCTCCAAAACGTGGCATTCCCGGCCCGTCGCGGTCGAGCGCGAAATCCTCGAACCAGTCGCGATGCATGCCGGCAAGCATGGCGCCGATCATCTGCGCGGCGAGATAGGAAAAGGTAATGCCGTTGCCGCCATAGCCATAGGCGGCGAAGACATGCGGCGTCTCCGGCACCGGGCCGATCAGCGGCAGGCCGTCGGCCGTCTCGCCGAAGGTGCCACACCAGGCATGGGCCACGCGCGTATCGGCCTTCGGCCACAGCCGCTTCATCTTTTCCTGAATCGCCACGGTCTTCGCCGGCAGCTTGCGGTCGCGCGCTTCTGGATCGGTCGTGCCGTCGTCCTCGCCGCCGGCGACGATGCGGTTATCAGGCGTCGTGCGCATGTAGAGATAGGGGTGGCTATCCTCCCAGATCAACGCCCTGTCGCGCCAGAAATTTGCCGGGTCCTGCGGCACTGTCGCGAGCGCCCAGCTCGAACTCGATCGGTGCAGCTTCGGCATGTCGAGGCCCGGCATCGCATAGCCGGTCGCAAGCACGACGTGCCGCGCCTCGATGACGTGGCCGCCGTCCGTCTCGACTGTCACGTGTTCGCCTTCGCTGTAAAGCTGAGCCACGGAAGCGCTGACAAGCCGCGCGCCGCGCCGGACGGCCATCTTGATCAAACCCCAGGTCAAAAGCAGCGGATCGCACTCCGCTGAACCCGGCGAATAGATCGCGCCATCCCGGTCGAGCTCGAACTGTGTGAAGAGATCGGGATGTTCGAGATAGACGCCGGGCAGGCCCGCCCGACGGCGAAGCTGACGTTCTTCCAGGAGATTGCGGGCGCCTTCGCGGCCGTCTGCCAGATAAAGTGTATTGCGCGGCCGGAAGCCGCAGGCGATCCCGTTTGCGGTGATCAGCTTGGAAAGTCCGGCGACCGCCGCACCGCTGTGGCGGTAGATCCTGGCTGCGCGCTCGAAGCCGTAGTAATCCTCGAGCTCGGTGAGCGTGCTGTCGATTTCCCATTGCAGCATGGCCGTGCTCGCGGCGGTGCTGCCGAAACCGGGTTCCTCCCGGTCGATGACGACAACGGAAAAACCGCGCGCCGTCAAATGTTCGGCAACCAATGCGCCGGTGATGCCGCCGCCGATCACGGCGACGTCGATGGAAAAACTCTGCTCGATCGGCAGCCATTGCGGCCGTATGCCGCTTTTTCCCCAGAGAGAACGGCCGCTGACCATCTGGTCGTGATCGGATTCGGCAAGATCGAGATCAGATGCCACGAACGTCCCCCCGGTTGATCATTTCGGCAACTGCGGCTGCGGCTTTTCTTCGATCAGCAGTTCGTCGATAACAGTCATGACAATCAGCGATAGAGGCAGCGCCAGCATCGCGCCGACGGCGCCCCACATCCATGTCCAGAACAGGATGGCGAGGAAGACGACGAAGGGATTGATCTCGAGCCGCCGTCCCATCACCGCCGGGAAGATCAGGTTCTCCATGAGGAGATGCACGGTGAAGAAGGCCGCTGCCGGTATCAGGCCGATCAGGAGGCCATCATGGGTAAGGACGCCGGCGATGGCGACGGCAAGCGTCATCAGCGTGATGCCAAGGTAAGGAATGAAGCTCGACAGAAAGGCAAAGAAGCCCCAGAGCATCGGAGCCGACAGCCCGCCGGCATAGGCGATGACGGTCATGACAACGCCGAGCCCGACATAGATGAGCGAGGCCGTCGCGAAATAGAAGCCAAGCACCTGCTCGACGGCGTTGATGACACGGATTGCCGCCAGTCGTTGCGTGCGAGTGCGGAAGGTCATGATGATCGACTTGCGCAGGTTGACCCGACTGGCGAGGAAGAACAGCAGCGCCGCAAAGAAGATCATCCCCTGCACCAGCGCCGGGGTTAGGCTGCTCGTCACCACATGCAGTACGTTGCCGGTATTTTCGAGCAGCGCACCGATCGACATCGACCCGTTTTCGAATGTCGCCGGCGTGATATGCAGCCACTTGATGTGCTCCAGGTAAGGCATGACGCGGTTGATGGTTCGCTCGGCGAAGGCCGGGCCCTCATTGGCAAACGTCATCAGCGGGTCGGCAAGCGAGTTGATCAGCAGGAAGATCACCAATGCGACGCCGCTTGACAGCAAGAAGGCATTGGCAAGCCGCGGCACCCCCATCTTGCTGAGCTTTTCGGCTGCTATGCCGAGGATCATGCCGACGACGACGGCAAGTGTGATGGGGATGAGGATGAGCGACATCAGATAGACCGCGGCAAGGAAGAGAATGCCGAAGATGCCGATGATCGCCCAGGCCATGCTGACGTCGAGCCCGTCCTTTTCCAGACGGTGCAGCGGGGGCGGCGGTAGCTCTTCCGCTGCTTCCTTCAGCGACTGTGCCCAGGCGCTGGTATGGCGTTCGCCGATGGCGATCTTCTTTGCTTGTTTGCGGATGCCATTGGCGATGCCCATGCGGCGAGGTCCCCGAAGCCCGATTGCTTCGTCACGGAAACGCGCCGATGCGGTTCAGGTTCCCTGAGGCTGCCGGCCGTCCGGCAAAGCGTAAGCGGCATGCCTTCGCGCTCATGACTTTGCTCGCATGGCGTCAATGTCTTCAACCGCCATGGTTGATCCGTAGCAACGTGGAAATTACGCCGAAAGCGTCAGGCCGATGTCCCAGGGATCGCGCAGGAACACGCCGCCATCATGCCTCTCGCTCTTGATCTCCAGCTGATCGAGCTTGGAGACCGCCGCATCCAGCGTCGCCTTGTCGTTGAAGCGAATCTTGTAGTCGGAAAGCCCGGTCATGTTGCCGGCGCGGGCCGTGGCGCCGCGGCTGTTCCAGATATTGGCGGCGAGATGATGGTGGTAGCCGCCGGTCGCAAAGAAGCTCGCGCCGGGACGGCTCGCCATCAGCTTCAGGCCGAGGACGTCGCGATAGAAGGCGTCGGCCTGTGGGATGTCGCCGACCTGCAGATGCAGGTGACCGATCGCCGTCCCATTCGCCATGCCGTCCCAGCGCTCGTCGGGGGCGCTATTGTAGAGCGCCTGCAGGTCGAGGCGCAGCGTTCCCATCTCCACCATGCCGTCCTGACGGAATTTCCATTGTTCGTGCGGCCGGTCGGCATAGATTTCGATACCGTTACCTTCGGGATCTGAAAGATAGATCGCCTCGCTGACGAGATGGTCCGATGCGCCGTCCAGTGCGACGTTGTTATGGGCGGCATTGCGCAGCCAGCGGGCCAGTTCGGTGCGGTCAGGCATCAGGAAAGCGGTATGGAAAAGACCTGCGGCATCGCGCGGCGCGATGCGGGCATCTTTCACGGTCGTCAGTGTCAGCAGCGGCACGCCGCCGACACCGAGCACTTCCCCGCTTGCCGTCTTCTCGATGACCTTCAAGCCGAGTATCGATTGATAGAAGCCGGAAACGAGACCGAGGTCGGTCACGACGAGGTGCGATTGGTCGATATAGGCGGGCCGCGTCAGCGCATAAGAAGCTTCTGTCGTCATGGGTTGTTCTCCTTACTCCGAATTGGCCCTCGAGCAATTCCCCGATGGGGAATGCTCGGGATGGATAGCGCACCGGCGGTGGCGGCAAATATGCCGCTGGTGGCAAGCCCGAGGAAGTTTCGCCGGTTCATTCGCTCTGATGGTCCTCGGTGCCGTACTTGACCCCTATATGGCGGATTCCGATTGTTCACAGAAGACTCGTTTTTGAGGATGAAGCGTTGAACAGGCGTTGACGATCCCCATCGCTCACTTGATTGCGGTCAATGCGCCCATATCTTCTTTAGAGGAAGCTTATGCATGCATCGTCATGGAGGGCAGCATGTACAGGAAGATCATCGTAGCGGTCGCAATCGGAAACATGGACAAGGGAGAAATAATCCTGCGCAAGGCCGCCTCCCTGCTGGATGAAGGCGGCGAGATCGTCTTGCTCAATGTCATCGAGGATGTGCCGACTTATGTCGCAGTCGAACTGCCGGCCAATATCGTCGAGGACGCGATGAAGGACGGCCGCGAGAAGCTGGAAGGGCTGATCGCCCGGACCGGCATCCGGGCAACCGTCGAAATCCGCAACGGTCCACCGGCCAAAGCCATCATTTCGACCGCCGAAAATCTGGGCGCTGACCTCATTATCGTCGCCTCGCACCTTCCGGACTTTTCCAACTACTTCATCGGCGCCACGGCCGACCGCGTCGTGCGTCATGCCAAATGCTCGGTACTGGTCGACAGGCAGAAAGTTTGATTTCGCATAGCCGGATACGTCGGTGGGCTCTTGCGGTCTGTCACGAAGATTTACCGCCGCGCGGTTCGTCGCGGTTCGTCGCGGTTGCGCACCCGCCCGTTCGATGAGACGATCTCATTCGGGTTGTGAAACGGGCGGGCGTGCATGGCTGAGTTCAACGGCATTCGCTGGGCTTACGACAGATACGAACTGATCGCCGACGGCATCGTCCACGGCGTCGGCCTTGTGCTGGCGCTGATCGGAGCGACCGTGCTGATCTTCTATGCTACGGTCTGGAGTTCTTACGGCGCGCTTGCCGCCGCCTGGATCTACAGCGTCGGGCTGGTGCTGACGCTTGCCATTTCCTTTTCCTACAACGCTTGGCCGGTCTCGCGCACGAAATGGTATCTGCGCCGTTTCGATCATTCGGCGATTTTCATCCTGATCGCCGCCACCTATACGCCGTTTCTCGAACGCGGCGCCGATGAGCCGCTGCTCCTGTTCATGCTGGTCGCGATCTGGCTGTTCGCCGCCGCCGGCATTATTTTGAAATGCGTCTTTCCCGGGCGCTATGACCGTTTTGCCATCCTGCTTTATCTCGCCATGGGCTGGAGCGGAATTGTGGTCGCCGAGCCTGTCGCCTCGCGCATTCCTTTCACCTCGATGCTGCTGATCATCATCGGCGGCATCATTTATTCGCTCGGTGTCATCTTTCACGTCTGGGAGAAGCTGCGGTTCCAGAACGCCATCTGGCACGGCTTCGTCGTCACCGCCGCCGCCGTGCACTATTCGGCTGTTTTCACCTGTTTCAGCCTGTCGCCGCCGGGTCTCTGAACGACGATCATTCCTCAGTTGTCCGTCTTTCGCATCCGCCGTTTACATCTCCCGATGTGGAGCGTATGCCCGCTTAGAGCGCCGCGCTTACTTTCAAACGTGCAAAGACGCTCTAACACTTTCAATCCTCACGTCATGCTTTCCCAAAGACGCGGTAGCAGGCAATTCGAACCAGGCAATCATGACAGACGCCGTTCTCCTCCGCGATGCCACCGAGGCCGATCTTTCTGCCATCCGGGATATCTACAATCACGCCGTCGAGCACACGACGGCGATCTGGAACGACACGCTTGTCGACCTCGAAAATCGGCTGGAGTGGTTCAGGGCGCGCAAGGCGCGCGGCTTTCCCGTCATCGTAGCCGAGATGTCAGGCAAGGTCGCAGGTTATGCCTCTTATGGCGATTGGCGTGCCTTCGATGGCTATCGCCACACGGTCGAGCATTCCGTTTACGTTGACAAGGACTGCCGCGGCGCCGGCATCGGCGAGCGCCTGATGCGGGAGCTGATCGCGCGGGCCGCAGCCGGCAATATCCATGTCATGATCGCCGGCATCGAAGCGGAAAACGCGGCGTCGATCAGGCTGCACGAAAAGCTCGGTTTCCGCATCGCCGGCAGATTTTCCGAGGTTGGCACCAAATTCGGCCGCTGGCTGGATCTCACCTGCATGGAGCTTCGCCTGCCCGGCAAGACGGATTGATCCGACTGCCTGGCAAGACGGATTGATGCGGCAAATCCATCGTCAGCGAGCGTTCGCCATCTTTTTATTGTAGTCTGAGCTGTGTAGAAATGAGTGACGGCCTGCTTCGCGAGAGGTGGCCTGAAAGCGTCACGGAGGTAAACAGTTCAATGGCAATGCACGGATCGCCGCTCGGCCTCTTTGCTCTCGTTCTTCTTGCCTTTGCCCCGATCTCCACGCGAGCTGCCGAGTGCGGCAGCATGGCTTCGCCGAAGCTCGACTGGCAGGAATGCACCAAGAAGAACCTGATGTTGCAGGGCAGTGATCTCGAGGGCGCCAATCTCTTCAGCACGGATTTCTCGTTGACCGATCTCAGCGGCGCCAACGTCAAGTCCGCCAATCTTGAGAAGGCGACGCTGGTGCGCGCCTCGCTCGAGGGCGCCCACGCCGAAGGCGCCAACTTCGCCAAAATCGAGGCCTATCGGTCCAGCTTCGCCAATATCGCCGCCGAAGGCGCTTCCTTTGTCGGCGCGGAGTTGCAGCGCGCCAATTTTGCAGGCGCCCAGCTCTCCGGCGTCACCTTCGAAAAGGCCGAGCTCGGTCGCGCCGATTTCGACAAGGCGGTGCTGACGGGAGCGAAGTTCTCTTTCGCCAATCTCTCTCGCGCCGACCTCTCCGGGGCGACCTTCGAAGGCCCAGTGATGTTCGACCGCGCCTTCATGTTCCTGACCCGCATCGAGGGCCTTGACCTCTCGGCGGCCGCCGGCCTCGAGCAAGCGCAGATCGACCTTGCCTGCGGTGACGCCTCGACCAAGCTGCCGACGGGCCTCTCCGCACCAGCAACCTGGCCTTGCCCCGCCGATCACGAGTGATCGGCGAACTGGCGTCGCCAACTGTCGAGCTGCACAGGCATCGGCTCACAACGGGATCAGCTCTATGTCCTGTCCGTGATGTAGAGGTAGAACTCTGTCCCGCTGTCGTCGGGACGTGCTGATTTGAGGAATGTTTCCCGCCGTCGATGCACCCGCCCGGCCACGCGCTGGGAGGGAATGTTGTCGGGCCTGACGATCGAGACGATGCGCGCAAGGCCAAGGGTTTGCAGCGCATGGTCCCGGCAGGCGGTAGCCGCTTCGACGGCATAGCCCTTGCCCCAATGATCGCGCCACAGGTGGTAGCCGATCTCCGGTTCCAGGCCGGCGGACGTTTCTTGGAGCGTAATGCCGCAATCGCCGAGCAACGCGCCGCTCTTTCGGTCAACCACGGCCCAGAGGCCGAAACCGTGATTGGTATAGCTGTCGAAGGCGAGCCTGCGAAACCAGCTTTCGGTCTCGTCGAACGTCTTTATGCCGGGGTAATAGCGCATGCATTCTTCATCGCCGAAAATGCGGTGAAGGAACGGCAGATCTGCGGGCGTGATCTCGCGCAGTCGCAGCCGGTCGGTGCTCAGAATATCTCGCGTCATCGGCCTTATCCTGCGGGGGAATTGCCGGCTCATCGACAGCGCGAGCGACGGAGAAAATCAGCGGCCCATCACATCGGATGAGCCGCTTGCCGATCACAGGACCCGGTGCTTACTTCCCGGGTTCGAACACCATGGCGTGGCCGTTGATGCAGTAGCGCAGGCCGGTCGGCGGCGGGCCATCGGGAAACACGTGACCGAGATGGGCGTCGCAGGCGCCGCAGCGGATTTCGGTGCGCACCATGCCGTAGGTGGTATCGCGATGCTCGGTCACTGCATCTGGCGATACTGCTTCAAAATAGCTCGGCCAGCCGCAGCCGGCATCGAATTTCGTGTCGGAGCGGAAAAGCGGCGCATTACAGCCGACGCAGCGGTAAAGTCCTGCCTCGAAAGAATCCCAGTAGGGGCCGGTGAAGGCACGCTCGGTGCCGTGCTGGCGCGTGATGCGATATTGCTCGGGAGTGAGCTGCTCTTTCCATTCGGCATCGGTCTTGTGAATCTTGGCGGTGGTTGCAGTTTCGGACATGACGTGCTCCTTTTGCCGAGGGGCGGTTCCGTTTCGCGAGAAATGTGGTGCGTTGCCCTGGTTTCATCAAGTCTGCGGCGCAGCGTCGCGAGATTCGCGGCATACCGCAATGAGGGAAGACGATTGCTTTTACATCCGTTAGGGATTTTCCGTTAGGGTTAATGTGACGTGCATTGGAGAGTCACTGTTGTTTGAAGCTGCAATCTTCCTGCTCTACGGCCTCGTGGCCGTGGCCGCCATGGCGGTCACGATGTTGGAAGGCTGGGCCAATCACGACGGCTTGACGCTGTATCGTCTCGTCGGGCTCTTTGCCTGCCTTGTCTGGCCGCTGACGCTTTTGCTTTTCATCCTTCACGGTTGCCTCGCCCGGCTGTTGACACGTCTTTCCCGGTCGATGGCCTGATACGCTTTTCGAACATGACGGGCAGCTTCGCCCTGTGATCGAAATTGCTTGAGACCCTCTACCATTTCGCCTAAGTCAGGAAATGAGCTGGCCCCGCCGGCCTTCGTCTGTTGCCGGTAGAGGAGGAGACATGGCCGATGTCACGGCTCTGACATTTCTGGCCTTGTGTCTGCCGCTCGCCGGCGCTGTCGTTGCTCCCTTCGTTATCCGCGTCTTCGGGGCAAACGGTGCATGGCTCCTGGCGATCGCTCCTTTGCTCGCCTTCCTGCATTTCCTCCGTTTCGTTCCCGTCATCGCCCGCGGCGAGGTCGTCGCCGGCGGTTATGTCTGGGTGCCGAGCTACAATCTTTCCTTCTCCTGGTTCCTCGATGGCCTGTCGCTGGCCTTCGCGCTCCTGATCACCGGTATCGGCACGCTGATCGTGCTTTATGCCGGCGGGTATCTGAGAGGTCACAAGGATCAGGGCCGCTTCTTCTCGTTCATCTTCCTCTTCATGGGCGCGATGCTCGGCGTCGTCGTTTCCGACAGTTTCCTGATGTTCTTCATCTTCTGGGAACTGACATCGATCACCTCCTTCCTGCTGATCGGCTTCGATCACGAGCGTGAGGCAGCTCGCCGCGCCGCCCTGCAGGCGCTGGTCGTCACGGGCGGGGGAGGGCTCTTCCTGCTCGCCGGCCTGCTGCTCCTCTGGAACATGTCAGGCGTCACGCAGATGTCGCTGCTCATCGGATCCGGCGATGTCGTGCGTGAAAGCCCGTTCTATCTCGCCGCTCTCATTCTGGTCCTGGTCGGCGCCTTCACCAAATCGGCGCAATTTCCCTTTCATTTCTGGCTGCCGAACGCCATGGAGGCGCCGACGCCGGTTTCGGCCTACCTCCATTCGGCCACCATGGTGAAGGCCGGCGTCTATCTGCTGATGCGGCTCAATCCGATCATGGGCGCGACACCCGCCTGGGAAATCCTTCTGCCCTTCTTCGGTGGGTTGACGCTGGTGGTTGGCGCCGCACTCGCCATCGGCCAGACGGACCTCAAGCTCAAGCTCGCCTATACCACCGTCTCCTCGCTCGGCCTGCTCGTCCTGCTGGTCGGCTTCGGCTCGGAATATGCGGTGGAGGCGGCAGCACTCTATCTGGTGGCGCACTCCCTCTTCAAAGGCGCGCTCTTCATGGTCGCCGGCATGATCGATCATGAGACCGGCACGCGCGATATCACCGGGCTCGGTGGCCTGATGCGGGCGATGCCGCTGACATTAGCCATCGCGCTTGCGGCCGCATTCTCCATGGCCGGCCTGCCGCCCTTCTTCGGTTTTCTCGCCAAGGAGGAGATCTATGCCGCACTTGCCGGCGGCGATATTCGCGCGCTGACCTTCACTTCAATCACCGTCTTCGGCAATGCGCTGATGTTCGCCGTCGCCTTCGTCGTGGCCCTGAAGCCCTTCCTCGGCCGACCGGTGGAGACGCTGAAACATCCGCATGAAGCGCCCGTGCTGCTCTGGCTCGGCCCGGCCATCCTTGCCGTCCTGGGTCTGTTTACGGCAGTCTTTTCAAGCTTCACCCATGCAGCGCTGTCCTCGCCAATCGCCGCAGCCATCCGCGGAGGCCCGGCCGAAATCGACATCTCACTCGCGCCGCATATCGGTCTGCCGCTGGCGCTCTCCGTCCTGACCGTTCTGCTCGGCATCGGCGTCTACTGGCAATTCACACGCGCCCGCTTGCTGATGGCCGTCCTTTTGCGCTCGGCGGGGCGGGGGCCGGATCACGGTTTCGACCTTGCCGTATCGGGTCTCGTCCGCCTCGCCGGCCGCATCACGCGTTTTACCCAGCCGGGGCGGCTCGATATCTATGTCACCTGCACCTTCGTCTGCGTCGCAGCTATCCTGTTGGTTCCGCCCATTGTCTATGGCGAACTGCCGCGCCTTCCCGCCTGGCCGGCAGATGTTAGGTTCCATGAATGGGCGGTATTCCTGATCGCCGCCGTTGGCCTTGCCGGCGTGCTCATCGCCCGCGACCGGCTGACGGCGATCGTCTCGCTCGGCATTCAGGGTTTCGCCGTCTCCATCATCTTCCTGCTGTTCGGCGCGCCGGACCTGTCCTTCACCCAGTTCATGGTCGAAACCCTTTCGGTGGTCATCCTCGCCCTTGTCATGACCCGGCTTCGCCTTGTCTCCGCCGACCGGCGCCCGCCCGGCCGCAGGATCTTCGACGGTACGCTCGCGCTTGGCTGCGGTCTCGGTTTCACGCTTTTGTTGATGCGGGCGACGCAGATGCCGTTCAACGATACGCTGACAGCCTTCTTCAACACCTATTCCAAATCGATCGCCCACGGCGCCAACGTGGTCAACGTCATCATCGTCGATTTCCGCGGCACCGATACGCTCGGCGAAATCGCCGTTGTTGCGGTCGCCGGCCTTGCCATCCTGGCGCTGATCCGCATCCGCTCCGGCACGGAGCGCAAGCTTGCCGCCAATGATCCTGACTCAATCGAGGCGGAGGGTTGATCGCGTGAACACCCTGATCTTCCGCACCGTCGCTCCATTCCTGACCGCGCTGATGCTGCTCTTTTCCGTCTTCGTGCTGCTGCGCGGCCATAACGAGCCGGGCGGCGGCTTCATCGGCGGGCTGATCGCCGCCTCTGGAATGGCAGTCTACGGCATTGCGCGCGGCGTTTCCGCCGTTCGCCGTGCGCTGTTCTTCCATCCGCTATCGATTGCCGGCGCCGGCCTGCTGCTTTCGACGATGGCGGGCCTTCTCTCCATCTTCTTTGCGGTTCCCTTCATGACCGGTCTCTGGATCTATCCGAAGCTTTTCGGCGTGGAGGTACCGCTGTCGAGCGTCCTGCTCTTCGATATCGGTGTCTATCTGGTCGTGCTCGGCGCCATTACCTCGATCGCGCTGGCGTTGGAAGAAAGGGAGGTGGAATGATGGAACCGCTTCTTTCGAGCCTCGTCGGCCTGTTCTTTGCCGCCGCCATCTATCTGATGCTGTCGAAATTCTCGATCCGCATCATGCTCGGCATCGCCATCCTCGGCAACGCCGTCAACCTCCTGCTCTTTACGTCAGGCCGGCTGACGCGCGAGGTGCCGCCGATCATCCCGGCGGGTCTCGACGCCTTGCCCTCCGGCACGGCGAACCCGCTGCCGCAGGCGCTCATCCTGACCGCGATCGTCATCTCCTTCTCTTTCCTCGCCTTCCTGCTGGTGCTGACCTACCGCGCCTATCAGGACCTCGGCACCGACGATACCAGCGAAATGCATGCTGCCGAGCCCGACGACCGCCCGTTGCCGCCATTGGGGTATTGAGGCGGATGTTTGTGCGGATGCTCACCCCCCTCTCTTCCGATAGTGGAGGCGCCATCTGATGGCTGCCCCCACCACGCCTATCGATCTCTCCGCCGCCATGATCACCGCTCCGGTACCGATCGGGCACTGGCTCGCCATCCTACCGGTCGCCCATTGCATCACGCTCGGCGCCGGCCTGCTGATGGTGCGCGCCTATCCACGGCTGCAGGCCTGGCTTGCCATATCGGGTCTCATGCTGCTGGCGCTGATGGATGCGGCGCTGCTGGTCAAGGTTACGGCCGAGGGACCGCTCACCATGGTCATGGGCCGCTGGCTGCCGCCCTTCGGCATCGCCTTCACCGTCGACCTCGTCGGTGCGCTGATGGCGTTCACCGCAGCTCTTGCTGCGCTCGCCGGCGGCATCTATGCGCTGGCCGATATTGGTGATAGCGGCCGGCGGTATGGTTTCTTTCCGCTGCTCATGCTTTTGATGGCAGGCGTCACCGGCGCCTTTCTGACCGGCGATATCTTCAATCTCTACGTCTGGTTCGAGGTGCTGCTAATCTCCTCCTTCGGGCTGATCATCCTCGGCTCGGAACGCGAACAGATCGACGGCGCGCTTAGATATGCGGTGCTCAATCTCATCGCCACGACCTTGTTCCTGGCCGGCGTCGGCATTCTCTATGCCATTTTCGGCACGCTCAACATGGCCGATATCGCCGCAAAGGCGACGGACTTGCGCGGCACGGCGCCGCTGATGACGCTTGCAAGCCTCTTCCTGCTCGCCTTTGGCATGAAGGCAGCCGCGTTTCCGGTCAATTTCTGGCTGCCAGCTTCTTACCATACGCCGCGCATCGTCGTCTCCGCGCTCTTTGCCGGCTTGCTCACCAAGGTCGGCATCTACGCCCTGATCCGGGTGATGGTTATGCTGCTGCCGGTCGAACGCGAGGAACTGGGCTTCCTGATCGCGCTCGCTGCGGCCGCGACCATTCTGATCGGCGCCCTCGGCGCGCTTGCCGAAAACGACATCCGCAGGCTGTTCGGCTATGTCGTCATCTCGGGCATCGGCAACATGCTCGCCGGCGTGGCCCTCGGCGGGATTGGCGGCATCAGTGGCGCGGTTTTCTATGCGGTCCATTCCATGGTGCTGATGACGGCGCTCTATCTTGCCGCTGGCGAGATCGCCCGGCGCGGCGGCAGCTTTTTGCTCTCGGCTCTCGGCGGGCTCTATAGGCAAAGTGGCGGTTTCACCGCGGTCTCCTTCGTGCTCTTCCTTGCCGCCTGCGGCCTGCCGCCCTTTTCCGGCTTCTGGCCGAAAGTCATTCTCGTCAAGGCCTCGCTCGATATCGGCGCCTGGTGGCTGGCTGCCTCGATGCTCACCGGAGGTTTTCTGACGACGATCGCCTTCGGGCGCCTCTTCCTGCTCGCCTATTGGCGCCCAGCGCCGATGGCGCTCGCCCCGTCGAGGAGGTGTTGGCGCACCGGGCTGTCGCTCGCTGCGCTGACGGCGCTAGTTATCGGCTTCGGCATCATGCCGGAACAGCTGTTGCGATTGTCGCAATCGGCCGCAGCCGGTCTTGTCGACCGCCAAGCCTATGTTCATTCGGTCTTTCCGGAAGGGCGCGCGCCGTGACGGCCTTCCTCTTCAACCTGCTGCTCGCCATTGGCTGGGTTGCCGTCACCGGCAGCGTCTCGCTGCTCAATCTGATCTTCGGCTTCCTGCTCGGGGCCTTGGCGCTCTTCATCATCCGCGAACCCTTCGGCGGCAAGACCTATCCGCGCCGCCTTCGGCCGGTGCTCTCGCTTGCCGCTTTGTTCCTGAAGGAATTGTCGCTGTCGGCCTGGAAGGTCACGATCACGGTTCTCTCGCCTGACATGAAGCTGAAGCCCGGCATCTTTGCTTTCCCTTTGACGGTAACGAGCGATTTCGAGATCACTCTGCTCGCAAACCTCATCACACTGACGCCAGGCACGCTTTCGGTCGACGTCTCCACAGATCGCCGCACGCTCTATGTCCACGCGCTCGATTGTTCCGATCCCGAGACGACGAGGCGGAACATCGCCAACGGTTTTGAACGCAAGATCATGGAGGCCTTCCGGTGATCACGCCCGCTGCCATCATCACGGCCGCATCCTCGGGCGCCCTCGTCATCCTTGGCCTGGCGCTGCTTCTGACCGTCTGGCGGGTCATTGCAGGTCCGACATTGCCGGATCGCATCCTCGCCCTCGACATGCTGACCGGCATAGCGATCGGCTTCATCGCCGTCATCGCGATCAAGACCGGTTTTTCGCTCTATATCGATATCGCCATCTCGCTCGGCCTTGTCGGCTTCCTGGCAACCGTCGCCTTCGCCCGCTTCGTGCTGTCGCGCGGCAGCATCAAATCACCACCTTCCGCCGCGGCGGCGAAAGGCAAGGCCAAAAAACGCCGGACGGGGAGGAAGAGGCAATGATGGATTATGTCGTCGCAGCCGTCACGGCCCTGCTGCTGATCGCCGGTGCGCTCTTTGCGCTTTCGGCGGCGATCGGCCTCGTCAGGCTGCCCGATCTCTATACCCGTATGCATTCGGCCTCGAAGGCGGGGACTGTCGGCTCGGGATTGCTGCTCTTTGCCGCCGGCCTTTATTCCGAAGATCCGATGATTCTCGCCCGCGCCCTTGCCGGCTTTATCTTCTTCCTGCTGACGGCGCCGGTGTCCGCACATCTGCTTGCGAGAGCGGCCCACCGCTCGGGATATGATCTCGGCGATATCTCGGTACGCGACGATATGGCCAAGCGCTGATAGATATGCTGTTTGGCGACTTTACCAGATTTATGCAAAACTTATGCACAGGAAGCTGTGAGTAAAGCTTGATAGCAGGCCCCTCAATTCTTCGTCAGCTATTTTTTCTCAAGAAAAACGACAAATAATAATTGGCGTTTCGGCCAAACGATGGTATTTGAAAATGCAAGTAGAGTTCTGATTGTGAATTACAATCCTACTGCTTCCAAGTCCCTCAGTTTTGATTTTCAATGTCTAACTGAGGCCATCGCCTGGGGCACGACGTAGTGGTTTTCGATCAGGCAGTATAAGAACAGGTCTCGGTCTTCGGAATCTAGGGGTGGATTTCGTGTTTTTCGGAACAGAAGGTCGCTTCCTGTACTTTTGCTGTTTGCTTCTACGAGGAGGGTCTTTGACGCGTCAGTCAAGGGCCGTTTGAGCATGCTAACAGGAGAAAGAATATGACGGATATAGCGACCGGCAATGGGCCGGAGCTGCTTGTGGAACTGACGGCCGACATCGTCGCGGCTTATGTCAGCAACCATGTTGTACCGGTCAGCGACCTGGCCAATCTGATTTCCGACGTGCATTCGGCACTCAGCAACACGTCCGTACCGCAGCCCGCTGCGGCGATCGTCGAAAAGCAGAAGCCTGCTGTTTCTGTCCGCAAATCGGTGCAGGACGAGCAGATCACGTGTTTGGAATGCGGCGGCAACTTCAAGTCCCTCAAGCGTCACCTGATGACGCATCACAGCCTCTCGCCGGAAGAATACCGCGAGAAGTGGGACCTGCCGACCGATTACCCGATGGTAGCGCCCGCTTATGCTGAAGCGCGTTCGCGCCTGGCAAAGGAAATGGGCCTTGGGCAGCGCCGCAAGCGCGGCCGTGGCTGAGCTTTTTCGAAAGCAACCAACGACAAAAGCCGGGTCTTACGCCCGGCTTTTTTGTATTCATTCAGGACGAGGAAAATTCTCTCCAGTATTTCGCGCCCTTCGGCAGCGGATCCAGGCGCGGGAGCTGATATTGCGAGGTCTCCCGTCTTTTGCTTCACCGGGAGGCGCAGAATGTATTCCTGTATTATGAGCAAGTGTTAATATACTCGGATGCCCGGACGGCGCTTCCGAATCGATCGGTTTGCGGCGAACATTTCTCGACGCCGATCAACTCCAATCGCTTTCAAGCCGCGGCGCGGACCCTTGCCTCTTCCCGGATCCTGTTCACCATCGACCGCAGTCCGTTCGAGCGCTGCGACGACAAATTCTCCACCAGGCCGATCTTCGAGAATATCTCGAAGGCATCGAGGCCGGCGATCTCGGATGCCGTCTTACCGGAATAGGTGGCAAGCACGATGGCGACCAGGCCGCGCACGATATGAGCGTCCGAATCACCCTCGAAACTCATGACGGGATTGTCGGGGTCGCCTGTCGTATGTGTCACCAGCCACACCTGGCTGGCGCATCCCATCACCTTGTTCTCGGAGGTGCGCTTCTCTTCCGGCAGGTCGGGCAGCGCCTTGCCGAGCTCGATGACATAGCGATAGCGGTCTTCCCAATCGTCCAGGAAAGTGAAGTCGTCGATGATCTGGTCGAGGGATGCCATGGAAAAGCCTTTCACCGTTCAAGCAATTCCAGCAAAAGTGCGCAGCGGTTTTGCATCCGGAATGCGTCAGGAAAAGCTCTTGAAGTGCATATAGGTGAAAGACCAGCGGATTTGAACCGTTAAAGCAATCCCAGGCAAAGCGCGCAGCGATTTTGCCGCGAATTACGCAAGCAAATAGAAAAAACGCCGTGAGGGATGGGCATCCTCACGGCGCAGCAACATGCTGAATTGAACAGGGCAGGCACGTCAGGCATGGGGCATTTCCGCGTCATGCGGACCACCGATGCAAGCTAGAAAACCGAAGGTGCTGCGGGCGTGTGCCCGCGAAAAATTTCGTCAAGTCGCCGGTTTCGGCGTCGGCAGCGGAATAGCGCCTGTTACGACAGTCGCGGCTGTATCCTCGTTATCGACCGGCGGACGGTAAGGCATCGGCTGGTTCAGCGCGGCTTTTGCCTCGCGCACCTTCTCCTGAAGCGAAGGCGCGGCGAGGGAGGGAATGTTGAGTGCGACCGGCGTCTGCGGTCCGGCAGGTTTTGCGGCCGCCGGCGCCTCGTCCTTGAATTGGCTGTCGAGGAGTTCATAGGCGACGCGGGCGCCTTCACGGGCCCGGTAGCCGAGCGCTGTGAAGGTCTCTGCGCCCTTGGCGCAGACCTCGGGTTTTTCCGAGCACATACCTGTGAGATAATCATAGGCGCCGCTTGCCGCCGTAAACGCGTCGGAAAGCAGCAATTGCGGGCCGTTGGCCAGCTTGTCGGAACTCTCCGTGCTGAAGACGGAAAGAAGCACGAGCACAAGGCCAAACCAGAAGGATCCTTTGATCAGAAACCACATTGTCGTTGCCCATCCTGTTTTCCCGTCCGGTTCTTGTCGCCGAATCAGGCCGGTTGTCCGGTGTGCTTTCACCCTACCGCCAAGTTGCGAATGCCGCTTTTCGAAACTCACGCGCATTTGCGGCAAATTTAGTTCAAATTTTAGCGAAGGGTATTTGAGCTGCATTTAATTCGAATGTGAGCGATCGCCGTTAAACATCAGGGCAGCACCTCCTTGCAATTGCAGGGCTTTTGCCCGCTCGCCTTGCCACAGGAGTTAACGCGATACTGAAATATGAGGAAAATCCGTCGCTTACCCCCCATTAACCACAAAAGGCAAAGAGCCTTCCATATGCCTCAAAACGGGAATTTCGGCCCTTTCAGGCTGTGAACAGCGCTTTTGCCTTATCCTTTCTTTAAGTCGCCGGGGCCTATTGTCCGGATCGATAGACAGCCTTTTCGGCGGGTATTGCGTGCGTGTATTGAGTGACATTGGCGGCTGGGCGACGGCCCTCGTAGACCGGGCAGCGACAAGCTGGCTCTCCCGGACGGGAGGCGGCGAAGCCGTGCGCCAACGCGAGCTCGCAATTCTGCGCCGCCTCGTCCTCATGTCGTCGGCCGCTCTCGTTGCCGCTCCGATCGGGTTGTCGGCCGTCACCAGCCCTGCCGTCGCCTTGCCGGCGGGTGTCGCCATGGTTTGCGCCGCCTTTCTCTTTTCCGCCGTCGGCAGCATCGCGCTCGCCCGTCAGGGCTCGCCCGCCGGCATCGCCACGCAATCGGCCGAGGATTTTTTCCTGACGGCCACTCCGGGCCTCGTCTTCTTCCTCGATCCGCATGGCAGTGTGGCGACCGTCGGCGGCCGCGACCGCCGCGATTTCCTCGCCTGGATGCGCGATCCCAAGGGCAGGGGCTTCCTCGAACAGGTGCATGTCTCCGACCGCATCCTTTTCCTGCGGGCACTCGATCTTCTGCGCCGGGGCGAAGATGCTGCGAGCGTCGATCTGCGTCTCGACCGGCCTTCGGTCTCGCGCGATCAGCGCCAATTTGCATATTTGAGAATGGACATGACCGCCCGCCGCGACGCGGACGGCGAGCTAGCCGCCGTCATCGCCCAACTGCGCGACGTCTCCGTCGAACAGCAGCTGCGTGACGAAGCCCAGAACCGCGCGGCCGATGCCGAATCCGCAAACGATGCCAAATCGCGCTTCCTTGCCGCCGTCAGCCACGAGCTGCGCACGCCGCTGAACGCCATTCTCGGCTTCTCCGATATCCTGATCGGTGAATATTTCGGCAAGTTCGAAAACGACCGCCAGCGCGAATATGTGGGCCTGGTCCGCGAATCCGGCGCGCATCTGCTGTCCGTCGTCAACACCATGCTCGACATGAGCAAGATCGAGGCTGGTCGCTACGAACTGATTCTCGAAGCTTTTGATATCGCAAGCTCGGTCAAATCCTGCGAATCGATGCTGGCATTACAGGCCAAGACCAAGGGCGTCACCCTGACGAGCCGTATCCAGCGCGGCCTCGGCGAAATCGTCGCCGATCAGCGCGCCATCCAGCAGATCCTCATCAATCTTGTCGGCAACGCCGTGAAGTTCACCGAGGCCGGCGGCGTCGTCTCCGTCGATGCGGCGGCGCGCGACGGCATCCTGAAGCTGACGGTCAGCGACACCGGCATCGGCATTCCGGCCGATAAGCTGGCATTGCTCGGCCAGCCCTTCGTCCAGATCCAGAATGACTATACCCGCCGGTTCGAAGGCACCGGCCTCGGCCTTTCCCTGGTCAAGGGGCTGGTAGCACTGCACGGTGGAAACTTCGCCATCGCCAGCCAACCCGGCGAAGGCACGATCATTACCATCGAGATCGCGGTTGACGGTTCGGGCGCCAAGCGCGCAGAAGATGCCGGTCATGCCGCGACCGTCGAGTTTCCTCCGCGACTGAAGGGCGCGGTCAACACCGGGGTAGAATTGGAAGAGGGGCTTTTCGATGGCCGCGCGCAAGCGAAAATCGCCTAAAGGAAAAAGGGGTCGGCAGCAGCCGGGCCTTTTGATAACGGGCGCCGCCGCCCTCGGCGGTCTCGGCCTGCAGGGCGCTTCCGTGCTCGGCGGCGTCATCGGCCGCAATCCGTCGGTCGCCGGCGGCACGATCGCCTTCGTCGTCATCTTCTCCTTCGTCGCAGCCAACGCACTGTGGTATCAGCCGGGCTCGCACCCGCACCCGATATTCCGCACCCGCGACCCGCAGTTTCCGAATGTGCTCGGCGCCCATCGCCCGGCCGAGGAACAACAGGGCGACGTCACCACATTCCGGATCGAACGGCCGCAGGACGCATCCACCACCAACGCCACGCCGGCGCCTGCCGCGCCGGGTCAGCAGCCGAGCCAGCTCGTCATGGACATCCAGCAGCAGCTGGTGCGCCGCGGCCTCTATAACGGCACCCCTGACGGTATTATCGGCCCCCGCACCAGTGCGGCCATCCTCTTCTTCGAGGAGACGGTCGGCATGGCTCAGACCGGGGATGCGACGCCGGAGGTCCTGGCGGCGCTGAAAACCGATGCTGCCGGCCCCTCGACCGTGCCCCCCGAAAAGCCGCATGAGGATGTAAGTTCGAAAGCATCGGCGGAAGATCCGGTCGCAGCCGCGATCCGCAGCGCCGAAAAGACGATCAAAACGGCCCCTTCAGCCGCAAAGCAGGTTCCATCGAGCGAAGTCACCAATGTCGACCTCGTGCTGAAGATCCAGAAGGGTCTTTCCAACATGGCCTATGCCAATGTCGGCGTCGACGGCGTCGCCGGCGAGCAGACCCGCGCGGCCATCCGACATTTCCAGAAGCACTACAACCTGCCCGAAAACGGCGAACCGAACGAAGCGGTGCTGAAGAAACTCAGGGAAATCGGCGCGATTTAGCACCAAGGCCGCCCCCGCAAGCGGAAGTTCTTGCAGTCGTAGCCGCCAGACGACGTCATCTGGAACATCCAACCGTCGCATCTTCGGCCTTACCGGATCAAGGCTGACCCCGGATTGCCGCAGCCTGCGCGCCGGTCTATACCGCGCCGATGAGATTACGCGCCGACATCTTCGTTTCCGCCCTCCTGCGCCGCGTCTTCGCCAGCGGCGATTTTGCCGCCGTCGAGAAAAAGGGCGCGGAGGAGGCCGGTGCGATCTTCATCCGCCAGCACTTCCGCGACGGCCTGGAAACGCTCTACGCACCCGCGCCGCAGACCGCCTTCGACGAAGACCAGGCCGGCGACCGCCTGTTCGAGATCCGACTGACGCGAGCCGAGCCGGAGGCGGTGCGCGCTATGCTGGAGCGCGAACGCAGGTTCGATCCCGATCTCTGGATCGTCGAGCTCGAGGCGGAGGAATTGGGCGATATCATTCCGCTCGCGCGGGACGGCTGATGGCCTTTAAACTCAGCGAGACCGCCGCCCCAAGGCGCGCATGTCGCGCTGCGGCGGCGCCTGACGGATGACGCGATAGTTGGTCGCTTCCGATGGCGCGGACGTATGGGGCACGTCCGATTTGTAAGTGTAGCGATCCGCGCGTCGCCAGGCTTCCACACGTTCGTGGCACTCTTCCGGGTCGAGCGCATCGAGTACCATCCAGCCGCGCGTGACGTTGTGCTGCTGTTCGGCAAGGTGCGGATAGAGCTTTTCAAGCACGAAGACGGAGTCGAGAAAGCCCATACCGAGGCTCGTCAGCGTCGTGGCAAGCTGCTGGCCTGAAAGATCGAGCATGATGCGCTCCGCAAGCCAGCGGCTGGCGGAAAGCGCATCGGCAAGCGCGGTCGCGAAGTGTGTCGCCTCGCGGGAGCGGGCGAAGCGCACCAGCAGCGCTTCCTGAATGTCTGTGAGCGTCCGCAGGCCGAGCCTGTCCTCATCGTTGCGGCCGAGATGACCGGCAAGGTCGAGGATGCGCTCGCGCAACGCTGTTTCATTGGCAACCCGCTGTTCCTCCAGCGCATCTGCCTCATTCGTTTCGGTCGGCATCGGCGAAAGCGGCACGGCCGGTGTTTCGGTAATGGGAGTCACCGGGGCAGCGGACCTCGGGCCGGCCTGGCGCAACGCCACCAGGGCGTCGATGACCTTCGGCGAGAGTGAGTCGCGGCTGACGATCGCCTTCACATGCGCCTTGCCTTGCGTGCGGGCGATAGTGATCAGCGTATCGTCGCTGATTGCCTGTGATGCGGTAAGGAAAGGAGCCGCGATCTCGATCGACTGGCTGCCGATGAACAGCGCCACGGCTGCAGGCATGTGTTCGCATTGGGACAGGGCGGCGACCGCCTGGCGCCTGGCCTCGTCTGAGGAAGCCTGGAACAGCGGCGTGAAGAGCTCGGCAAACTGGCGCAGCTCGGATCGTGTCGGATGAGACAGATTCTCGAAACTGCTGACAGTCGCCATCAATACCACGTCCTTTTTCCTGACGGCCAAGGGGCCTTCTAGGTCTCTAAACCGGTCACGCACAAGAACACCCTGAATACGCAGAACTAGGGGAACCACGGGCCAATATGCGCTGGCGGAACGCATGTCAGGCCATACGGTTATGAACAAATCCTACACCGGTACGGTTAATGCATGCTGAAGATTTTATTAAAATGCAACAGAAATGCACACGTTTAGCGTGCCCTAATATTATTAGCCGGCAATATAAATCGACTTGTTTTTGAAGGAGCATTGCGGCGATTGAGCATCGAGTCGTGGCTCTGGAAAAGGTCAGGTGTTCCGCTGGTCGCGCAGTGCGTGCGGCAGCTCTGGCAGCTGTCGTGACCGGCGTGACAAAGGTCGAAATGCCCTGGATGCGTCAGATTGCGCCCCGACGCTCTTGATCTCGGCGCGCGTCCGCTCACCTGGTATCCAGCGCGGCGCGACAGCACAGCGATCCCTGGGGCGAGAACATCGCTTGCCCTCAGCATTTCCGCCAAGGGGGTGAATGATCCCTGATCGATCGCTACCCGGGACGTTTGATCAACACGGGCGAAAATACGAATATTTTCGTGACGTATATTTGCAACACCATCCCTTGGGCCTGGCTAAACCAAGCGCATTTTCGCCAACCATATGAATTTCTTTTAATTTTATGGTTCGATTCACATGGTGCTTTTATGCGGGCGGCGTGAAACCAAAACAACTGTTCACACGTTACAAGCAAATCACGGGAACTATGTTTGGCATCAGCCAAATATTAGTAAACTGTTAACTGTCATGTGTCTCAATTCGGATAGGAACGACGCGATTTGAGTATCTGGATCGTTGAAACTCCGCATCACGGTATTTCGATCAGGTGCCGTGGGAAAGGCGCGAATGCCCTCGGTCCGGTCATCCCGGCATCGCAGGACGCGCCGGCCCGCAGATTGGCGGGCAGGGTGAAATCCATCGCAAGTTCATCCGTCTCGGGCAGTGCATGGAGACGAGAATGGCAATAATAGTCACATTGGCGGATCGGCAGCCACGGACGCCGCGTCGCCCGGATAAAGAGCCTCGTGAAGGCAAAATCCTATGGTTCACCGGCGTTCGTTATGAGCGGTTGGCCGAGAGCCCGAAACATCGCCCGGCGCCTGCGCCGCGCGTCAACAAAAAGTAACGCGTCTTCAACCTCAGCGCGTGGTGAATTGTTCGCAGCCCGCTTCCGAGAGGAAGTTGCGCGCGGATTCATCGAAACTCGTCTGCGGCGCCAGCGTCCGCAGCACGGCATAACCGTCCGGCCGCGCCATTTCCACCAGGATTGTCTGCTGCAGCTCCTGCGGCAGATTCTTGCGCAGGTCCGTAAGCTGGATCGAGCCGCCTGCCAGCACATCGAGCGCGCCGCCGACCGATGTCCGGTCGTTCATGCTGAAGACCTCGTTGGAAGCGCTGTCATAGATCGCGATCGACCAGAACGGCACTTTGCCCTTGGCCGTGAAGTGCACCGGGGCATCCTCGACATCGAAGGAACAGACGGCGGTGCGCACAAACGGATCGCCGTTGGCAAGGCCGGCGTCGTCATACGCGTCGGTCAGCAGGTAGAAATTGTTGAGGTCACCCTCCGCCTCTATGCGGGTCGCTGCGTCCTTGCCGGTGAAATGGGGCAGCGAAAGGATGATGATCAGATGCAGCAGCGCCGCGCCGAAAAGACCGGTGAGGACGGCGAAGAATATCCTAAGCATTGCCGCATCCGGTCTTCGTGAGCTTCGGCATGGCGAGATCGATCACGCCGGAACTGCCGGCAGTCGGCGTATCGAATAGCGTCAACACCAGCCGGAACGTACCGGCCTGCGGAAGCGCCAGCCAATTGCCCGGCTGCGCACCGGCCGATATTTCGATCGAGAAGCTGCTATCGGGCTGGCGCAGCACCGTCCATGAGTTCAGGGCCGAGGGAAGCCCAGGTTTCATCGCCGCCGGATTGCCGCCATTGTCGGCAGTGAAGAGGGTCCAGAGCCGGGCAGGAGGCGTCTGTCCGCTGATGCGGTAGCGGCAGCCGGCATTCAGCCGCGCGCCTTCGTCATCGACGCTTGCCGTGAAGGTCAGTCCCTCAGCGCTTCCGTAAAGCAATTTGCCGGCGCGTGCCCGGTGCGACTTGGCGTAAGGGTCGGCATCGACGGTCTGCAAGGCCGGAAAGGCTTCCCAGGCGCCGAGCTTGATCGCCCCAAAACCCTGTGTCGCATCCAGTGCATAGAGCGTGATCATGATCCCGCCGCCGAAGGCGACGATCAGCGTGACCAGGATGAAAAGGGGAAATCGAAACACGTCATGACCTTGGAAACCACATCGGATGAAAGGGTTACCACTGATTCTGGCAGGGTGGAATGCCGGGCCGGGAGATAGGCGCTGATCTATCCACGGTCACACCCGCGCAGGAATGCCGGCTTACGCGATTTCAACATGCGCACGCAGGCTACTCGGCGCTCGCGACCTTCTGCGGCGCAAGCGGGGCGGCGCTCTTCAACTTCTCGCCGAGATCCTTGAGGATGTCGGTCGATTGCACCGAGAGCATGCGCGGCCGGATGAGCTGCGGCAACCCGTCCTGCGGTTTGGCGGCGGCTGTTTTGGCGAGGTCCTTCTCCGAAGGCAGGGCATTTTCGATGCCGGGGATGGCTCGCAGCGTGACACCTTGATGGGCGTAATCCATGGCGCGCTTGAAGGTCATCGCCGGCAGTGAGCCGCCGGTCATGTTGTTGGTCGAGGTGTAGTCGTCGTTGCCGAACCAGACGGCGCAGGTGTAATTGCCGGTGAAGCCGACAAACCAGGCGTCGCGATAGGCCTGCGTCGTGCCGGTTTTGCCAGCTGTCACGATGCCGTTGTCGAGGGCTGCCTTGCGCGCTGTGCCGACATAGGGAACACGCGATAGCATCTGGTTCATATAGGCGTCGGCCTGTTCGGACAGCACACGCTTCGGTGCAGGCTCGTCGTGATCGAAATCGTAGAGCACGTCGCCGCCGTAATCGAGGATCTGCGTGATGCCGTGGCGGCGCGATTGGTAGCCGCCGGCTGGGAAGGTGGCATAGGCGGTCGCCTGATCGAGCACCGTCACTTCGGACGTGCCGATCGGGATGGTGACGTCGTCGCGGATTGGCGTCTCGACGCCGAGGTTCTTCGCCATCGCTCGGATCGGCTGGATGCCGAGCTTCTCCTTGGCGAGCCGTACCGGCACCGTGTTGATTGACTGGGCGATCGCGGTCTCGAGCGTTATGCGGCCGGCATAGCGATTGGCATAATTGTGCGGGCTCCAGTTGCCCCAGGAGATCGGCGCGTCGACGATCGTCGTCTGCGGCGTCATCCCGCTCTCCATGGCCACCGAATAGGTATAGACCTTGAATGAGGAGCCCGGCTGGCGCAGCGCCTTGGTGGCGCGGTTGAACTGGCTCTCGCCATAATCCCGCCCGCCGACCATGGCGCGCACCGCGCCGCCATTCTCGATCATCACCATGGCGCCCTGCTTGGCGTGATAGGCCTCGCCATATTCGCGCAGCGACGTCTCGACTGAATCCTCGGCCGCCTGCTGGATGCCCATATCAATCGTCGTGCGCACGATCAGCGAATGCTGGTGGAAGCGTGGAGAAAGCCGCTGTACCTCGTCGAAAGCCCAATCGAGGAAGAAATCGGGCGATTCCACCTCGTTGCGGTCGACGACGGTCGCCGGGTTGCGCCTGGCGGCGATCACCTGGCCTTCTGTCATCAGCCCGCTTTGCACGAGATTGGTCAGCACCTCGTTGGCGCGCGCACGTGCCGCCGGCAGGTTGACATGCGGCGCATATTTCGCCGGCGCCTTGAACAGGCCGGCAAGCATGGCGGATTCGGCAAGGTTCACGTCGGTGATGTTCTTGCCGAAATAGAACTGTGCCGCCGCAGCAGCGCCAAAGGTGCCGCCGCCCATATAGGCGCGGTCGAGATAGGTGGAGAGGATTTCCTTCTTGGAGAGGTTCGCCTCCAGCCACAGCGCCAGGAAGGCCTCGGTGATCTTGCGGTCGATCGAGCGCTCATTGGACAGGAAGAGGTTTTTGGCGAGCTGCTGCGTCAGCGTCGAGCCACCCTGCACGACTTCGCCGGCCTGGGCATTGGTGACCATGGCGCGGAACAGGCCGATGGCGTCGATGCCGAAATGGTCGAAGAAGCGCCGGTCCTCGGTCGCGATGACCGATTTGATCAGCGAATCCGGCAGCTCGTCGATCGGTACGGAATTCTGGTGGATGACGCCGCGATGGCCGATGACGTTGCCGTAGCGGTCGAGGAAGGTGACGGCGAAATCGCCGCGGTTGCGCCAGTCTTCCTTGGTAGCTTCGAAAGCCGGCTGGGCGAGCGCCAGCATCAGCACCATGCCGGCAGCGCCGAGCGTCAGCCCTTCGCCCGCCAGTTCGAAGACCATGCGCTTCCAGCCGCGAACGCGGAAGCGGCGGAAGAAGATGGTGGTGTCTTCCCAGATCTCGGCGGCGCGGAAGCCGGCGTTCCAGACGGTCGAATCGATCCACGAATCGATACGCAGCAGAATGTGACGGCTCTTCGCCGGCCGCTTGTCTGCTTCCTTTTCTGGCCCGTTCTCTGGGTTGTCCGGATCTTGCACGTCCTGTATTCCCGCCTGATCGCGCTTCGGTCATGCCCGGCTGCCGGAAAGCGGCGAAAGCGCGAAGCCACCATAGGGCCGCAAAGCTCCCCGATACCAGGAGCATGCTGAAGAATTGATTGATTTTGCGGCTGATAACAAGAGAGATGAATGGCGGTCACGTGAATTTGCGGGCCGCTGTTGCAAGAAACGAACGATGAACGATCTGCCCTTCTGGAAGAGCAAGACGCTTGCCGAAATGACCGTCGCCGAATGGGAAAGCCTCTGCGACGGCTGCGGCCTCTGCTGTCTCAACAAGATCGAGGAATGGGATAGCGGCGATATCTATTTCACCTCGGTCAGCTGCAAGCTGCTCGACGGCGAAAGCTGTCGCTGCTCCAGCTATGAGAACCGCTGGGATTTCGTGCCGGATTGCGTGCAGTTGACGAAGGAGAACGTGCCTGACATCGCCTGGCTGCCGCCCACCTGCGGCTACCGGCTGGTCGACGAGGGGCGTGACCTCTACTGGTGGCATCCGCTCGTCTCCGGCGATCCCGAAACTGTTCATGCCGCGGGTATTTCGGCGCGAGGGCGCACGATCAGCGAAAGCGAGATCGATATCGACGATCTCGAGGATTATGTCGTCGACTGGCCGCTGACGGTGGGTGAGAAGAAGGACGATGAGGAAGCATAAGCAAGCTTAGGATTTCACGGCTGCGAGGAAACGTTGCAGCTCGGTTCCCACATAGGCAGCGACCGGCCCGTCTGCGCCAAAACCCCACCAGAGCAGCGAGCCCTGCCATTGCGACAGCATCAGCCGGGCGATCGTCTCCGGCGCCTGCGCCGATCCAAAACATTGGACGAGAGCGGCCGTCAGTGCTTTGCCCCACGCTGCACCACGGGCGCGCAGCACCGGATCGCGGAAATCCTCGCGAAGCACCAGCAATCCCTCGCCATAGGCGGCGGCATCGTCGCCGTAATCCTGAGACAGGCCGACGAGCAGCGCGACTGCGCCATCCGGCGTTTTTGGCACCGTCTCGGCAAGCCGGGCCGTCTCCGCGTCCAGCCGGTCCCAGGCGTAAAGCAGCGCGGCGCGTAGCATCGCCGCCTTCGTCGCGAAACGCTGCACCAGTGTCGAGCCGGAAAGACCGCTCGCTTTCGCCACAGCCGCAAAGGTTGCAGCATCCGGCCCTTCGGCCTGGATCACCGCCAGCACCATGGCGAGAAGCTGCTCATCGGAAAGGGTACGGCGGCGCGGCATGAAATTCCTCTTGCATATGGATTATTTATAAACGATCATTCGTTTATATGCAATGGACACCGGTTGCGGCCGTTCAATTCCCATCGCGGCATGAAAGCCGTTCTAGCGTGGAGGATAGAAAGATGACAGCGGACTTGCGGGAGAAAGTGGCTTTGGTGGCAGGGGCAACGCGCGGCGCCGGCCGTGGCATCGCGATAGAACTCGGTGCCGCCGGCGCCACTGTCTATGTGACGGGGCGGACGACACGTGCGCAGCAATCTGAATATGCCAGGCCTGAGACGATCGAGGAGACGGCTGAGCTGGTAACGGCCGCAGGCGGAAAGGGAATTGCCGTGCGGGTTGATCATCTTGTCAGGCAGGAGGTCGAGGCGCTGGTCGCCCGTATCCGCGGCGAGGCCGGTCGGCTCGATATCCTCGTTAACGACATCTGGGGCTGCGAGAAGCTGTTTGAATGGGACAAATCAGTCTGGGAGCATTCGCTGGACAAAGGCCTGCGCATGCTGCAGCTCGGCATCGAGACGCATCTGATCACCGCCCATTACGCCCTGCCGCTGATGATCGAGCGGCCGGGCGGGTTGCTGGTGGAAATGACTGACGGCACGGCCGAATACAACGCCACGCATTATCGGCTTTCGCCCTTCTACGATCTCGTCAAGACGGGCGTCACCCGGATGGCCTGGGCGCATGCCCAGGATTTGGCAAAGCACGGGGCCACAGCCGTCTCGATCACACCCGGCTGGCTGCGCTCCGAAATGATGCTGGAGGCCTATGGTGTGCGAGAGGAGAACTGGCGCGACGCGACGAAGATACAGCCACATTTCGCCATTTCCGAAACGCCGCGCTTCGTCGGCCGCGCCGTCGCGGCCGTCGCTACCGATCCCGACCGCGCGCGTTGGAACGGTCGGTCGCTGTCGAGCGGCGAAATGGCAAAGATCTACGGCTTCGACGATATCGACGGTTCACGGCCGGATTGCTGGCGCTACCTGGTCGAAGTGCAGGAGCCGGGCAGGCCAGCAGATACGACGGACTACCGCTAAGGTCGCCCGCTATCCTGCAGTGGCCAGCCGCGCGGCATCGCGAAACGAGACCAGCCGCTTCGTCTGTTCGTCCCACAGTACCAGCTTGACGCAGCGCAGGCTTTCCATGAGCGTGATGCGGCCGATCTCGGCAAGTTCCGGATGGTCCCGCAGCACCTCGGGCAGCCTGTAGTAGGGCACCCGGCTCGACAGATGATGCACATGGTGGATGCCGATATTGCCGGTGATCCAGCGCAGTACCGGCGGCAGGTCGTAATGCGAGGCGCCATGAAGTGCCGCGTGCTGGAACTGCCAGTCCGGCTTCTTCGACCAATGCGTTTCCTCGAACTGGTGCTGGACGTAGAACAGCCAGACGCCGGCTGCGCCCGCGAGCAGCACAATCGGCAGATGCACCAGCAGAAACGGAATGATCCCGATCGTCCAGATCAGCAGTGCGGCGGCCACTGCAATGGCAAGGTTGGTCGCCATGGTCGAAATCCAGGGCAGTGCGCCGGAGCGCATCATGCCGAAAGGCAGGCGCTGCTTGATGATGAACAGCCATGCCGGTCCGATCCCGAACATCACGATGGGATTCCGGTAGAGCCGGTAGCCGAGCCGGCCCCAACGCGACAGCGCGTTGTATTCGGCGATCGTCAGCGTCTCGATGTCACCAACGCCGCGCTCGTCCAGGTTTCCGGCTGAGGCGTGGTGTTCCGCATGCGCCCGGCGCCAATAGTCGTAAGGCGTCAGCGTCAGGATGCCGATCACGCGTCCAACCCAATCGTCGACGCCGCGATGGGCGAAAAACGAGCCGTGGCCGCAATCATGCTGGATCATGAACAGCCGGAGCAAGAAAGCGGCGGCAGGGACGACAAGGATCAGGCCGGGCCAGAAGCTGTAATGCACCGCTGCCCATGCCGCAGCCCAGAACAATGCGAAGGGAACGACTGTGACGGCAAGCTCGAAAGTGCTCCGTCCGGCTCTCGGCTGGCGATATCCGGCAAGGATCTTCAACCAGCGTTTTTCGGCAAAAAGGGCGGCGTCTCCTCGGGATCGCTCCGGGTTTTCGCCAGGCTCGCCCGAAGGCGCAACTCGAATTTCCTCGTACTCGTTACGGCGCGCAGATTCGATCACAGAGCGCCGCCGTGAAAGGCCGCGATGGCTGAAAAGCCGAGTGCAATCACCACGGCCGAGCGAATGAGGAAGAGCGGATAGTCGAAGTGGTACATCGTATGGAGAGTGATCATGGTTGCAGCAATTCCTGTTTTTTCCAAAGCATGTCAATGGATGATAATGTCGCGCTGGAGCGCGGCGCATCCGAGAGGGCGCGCTATCACTTTGAATTCACGCATAATGCTCTCGCAAATCGATCCTGATTTGCGCTGCCATGCGCTGCGAGGGCGAAAGCCGGCGGCTCGATAAGAGGCTTATTTCTTTGGAGCACTGCCGTGTGGCGCGGTTTGGGTCGCCGTTTTCATCTGATTGGCGAATGTGCTTTCCACCTTCGCGGCCTGCTTGTCCTTCTTCGGCTTCCGGACCTCGCGATTGCTTCTGACTTGTCCTTTTGCCATCGATGATATCTCCCTTTGAGATCGAAATTGAAAGCCGCAGCCTGCGTGGTATTCGCCCCGCTTGTCGATCGCGATTGGAGATCGCGGGATCGTCATGAGGGGCAGCCCGACAACACCGGGCCGCAGGGGTGAAATGAAAATGATGCCTGCTGAAACCGCATCGCAGTCTGGAGGCGGATGACCGGAGAGGTCACCGAAAGCCAAACCCGACGTTGAGACGGGACGTCACCATGCTTTCGCGATCGGGAAAATGGCGGGCCGGAAATCCGGTCACCGCAAATGCCGCATCGGCCAAATCAGCGATGCCTTTCCTATAGAACAAAATTGAGGTGCCATTAAGGCCATTGCCGCAGGAAAGCCATATTTCCACAGGGCTCAGTCACCTACGGGAAACAGCGGATCAGTTTCGTTCTTTCCATGTCCGCTCCGCCCGATGCCGACATGATGTCGCGAGCCAGGCAAAGCTCTATGTCCCTTCCTATATCGAGCGGCACTTGCATGCCGCCGGCCTTGAGCAGGCGGTCGGTCATCGACAGATGCAGATCGACCGGTGCCTGGCAGCCGTCGACTTTGAGGAGCGCCACCCGGCGCTCCCTGTCGATGTCTGCAAGATCCCTGGCTGTTGCTTCTTTTGATAAGCCCCGAACTGCACCCATCCGAAATAACCGTCCGCTTCAACTGAGATACAAAGCAAGAGGGTTTTCCGCACAGCAATCCTTCGGAGGTGGGAGGCGCTTAGCCGGCGACGCGTCTTTCACGCGGCAATCCCTGTATCGCATATCGGTTGAAGACGGGGGTCACCGCTTTCGGCGGCGTCTTTGACTTGCCGAAATGGTATTCGAGCGCCCGTGACAGCATGGCCGGCGAGGTGACGCCCTCCTGAAACAGTCTGATCAGCAGTATGGCCGCGACGTTGAAGACCCGTTCGTTGTCGATCAGGATTTTGGCGTCGTAGCCGGCATCGTCGAGCACGCCCTGAAGCATGTCGAGATCGGATGAGGTCAGATATGGCTTTTCGGAAGTGGAAGACATCGGTCCTCCTTTCGTCGGGGCGAGGGGATAAGGACCCTCAGTCGGCAGCGCCCGTGCAATGGCTGCCGAAGGTGGGACCATGCGCCTTTCGCCGAGGCGGAGCAACAGGATTCTTGCATATATCGCTTCTGTTCATGAGGAGCCCGCACCGGTCAGGGTGCGGGCCGATGATGGTCATTCCGCCGCCTGATAGGCGGGTGCGACCGATGTCCGCGGGCCGGCGGCCGCAAGCAGGGTGATCGCCGCCGCAAGCAGCGCTACGAAGGCGATGCCGGCGACATAGGGGTCCCATCCGAACTGCGGCGATGCACTGAAGACTGCCGAGGCGGCTGCAAGCACGATGCCGCCGCCGATCTGGAACGAAGCAAAGAGTAGTCCGGAGGCGAGCCCGGACTTGTTCTCTTCCACGTCGGAAAGTGCCGCGACCTGCACCGAGGGGTAAGTCATGGCATAGCCGAGGCCGAGCGGGATCTGCGAGAACAGGATGAGCAGGATCGGGTCGACATGGCCGAATGCGGCAACCCAGAAGATGTAGCTGAACGCCTGCAGGCCGACACCCGTAGCCATCAGGCCGGTGGTGCCGCGATTTTGCGCCAGCGTCGCAAAACGCGGCGCCAGGAACATCACGAAGACGCCACCGAGGGCAAAGCAGAAGCCGGTGGTAAAGGCTGACCAGCCGATGACGTTCTGGTAGTAGAGCGTCGCCAGGAACTGGAAGCCGACATAGGCGCCCTGGAAGAGGGCGGCGACCGCATTGGAATGCCGCAGCCTAGCCCGGCGGAACATGCCGAGCGGCACCATCGGATCGGCATGGCGCGCTTCAACCAGCAGGAACAGCAGGATCAACACCAGCGACGCCAGCAGCGAACCCCAGGTCGGGAAGGCTTGCCAGCCGGTGGCCGCGGCATTTGTGATTCCGAAGACGAAGAGTAGCAGGCCTGGCGTGATCGTCAGTGCCCCGGCCCAATCGAAGGCGGGCCGCGGTCCTGTCCTTTTCGGATCGGCGGGCAGTACCAGCGGCGCAAGAACGAGCGTCAGGATGGCAACGGGCGCGCCCATGACAAGCGTCGCCCGCCAGCTGAAGATCGTCGCCGCGCCGCCGAGCACCATGCCGAGCACGAAGCCGGCAGCACCGGTGGAGGAGAAGACCCCAAGCGCCTTTGCCCGCGCTTTTCCCTCTCCGAAGACGGAGAGCAGGAGTGCAAGGGCCGCAGGCGCCGTGAAGGCGGCAGCGATGCCCTTGATCAATCGGGCGGCGATCAAGGTCGGCCCGCTGTCGACGAAGCCGCCGGCGATGCTGGCGGCTGCGAAGATCGCCAGCGACCACAGGAAGACGCGGCGGTGGCCGAAGACATCGGCGACCCGGCCGCCGAGCAGCAGGAAGCCGCCATAGCCGAGCACATAGGCGCTGACGGCCCATTGCAGCGAGGTCGCCTCCATGCCGAGTTCGGCCTGGATGGCGGGGAGCGCTACGCCGATGGTGGAGACATCCATGGCGTCGAGAAAGTTGGCGGCGCAGAGCAGCAGCAATGCCAGCCCCGCTCCGCTTCGCGATTTGGAAAGAGTCATCGAAATCGTTCCTTCTTTGCTGCCGCCTCATCGGGGGAGGTTGCCGGGCGGCAGGGAACGAGAAAATGTGCAGCTTCCTTTCCTATTGCAAATTGATAGTAGCCATGTCAGGTATTACTCACGATGATGAATGACGCTACTCTTCGTAGGATCGACCTCAACCTTTTGCTCGCCTTTTCGGTGCTGATGCAGGAGCGCAATGTCAGCCGTGCCGCCGAACGCCTGCTGCTCGGCCAGCCAGGCCTGTCGGCCGCGCTGCGGCGCCTGCGCGAGACGCTGGACGACGAACTGTTCGTGCGTGTCGGTCGGGGCCTGCAGCCGACGCCGCGCGCCCTTTCCATCGCGCCGGCAATCGAGAATGCGCTGTCCGGCATCGAGTGCGCCATCCGCCCGCCGGAGGAATTCAATCCGGCGACCTGGCAGGGCGAGTTTCGCATCGGCATGTGCGACAATCTCGAATCGGCTTTCTTCGGCCCGCTCGCCGCCCGCCTTCTCCAGCTTTCGCCCGGAGCCCGGCTTGTCGGCATTGCGGCGGAAAAGCGCGATGCCGCCCGCCGGCTGGACGAGGGCGTTTTCGACTTCAGCGTCTCCGTGCATGACGAGCCGGCCTCCTGGCACATTCGCGCGCCGCTGTTCGACCAGGTCTCGATCTGCCTTTACGACAGCGCTCAACTCGGGCTGAAGGCGCCGCTGAGCCTCGATGATTTCGCCAATGTCGCGCATGTCACCGTCTCGTTCGAAGGTAATGCCGCAACCGGCATCGACATCGCGCTCGGACGCACCGGCCGCAGCCGCCGTGTGGTGGCGACGGTACCGCGCTTTTCCGCTTTGCCGACGGCGCTGAGGGCAATGCCCGCCATTGCTGTCGTCCCGGAATCGATCGGCCGTTGCATGGCGCAATTGCATGGCCTGACGATCTGCGAGCCGCCGCTTTCGCTGCCGGCCGATCCGGTAACAATGCTCTATCGCCGGGTGGATCAGGCGGACGGGCGCGCGCGCTGGTTCCGCCGTCTGTTCATTGAGGTCGCCAACGAGGCGCTCGAAGCTTCAGGATGCTGCGTATCGATATCGAGAACAGCGGCCTGACGGTTCTTACAGTTCGCCTTTGTGGAAATAGGCTTCGAGGCGGTAACCATCGGGATCGATGATGAAGGCGGCATAATAGAATCGCCCGTAATCCGGCCGGATGCCCGGTTCGCCATTATCTGTACCGCCGGAGGCGATGGCTGCCGCATGGAAGGCGTCGACCGACGCTTCATCAGGGGCGACGAAGCAGAAATGCAGTCCGGATTGCATGTCGGGGACGATGGGATGATCGACCTGCATGACCCAGAGCCCGACCCTCTCGGGACCGTAGCCGATCATGGCGTCGGAATTGGACAGGCGCTCATATCCGAGCGGCGCCAGCGCGGCGTCGTAGAAACGGCGGGCTCTTTCCAGATCTTTTACGCCGATGGAGACATGATCGAACATGGACCGCAAACTCCTTCACGTCGGTTCATCGCAAGGGATGGACTGCCCATCCCCGAGGTGGCACGACGTCACCATCTTTCAAGCGATATCCGAAGTCAACGAGGTCCTGCCGCTCTGGTCAACCCGAAGGGGCGGGCATCCCTAGCCAGGATCAGAAGCGATCGGCTCCGACGTACCAAGAGGTATCCCCGTCGCCAGAGGCTCTAGCGCCAGGGGTGAACCGGCGGGGCCTCATGAGCGCCCCGGGTGGCGCCTGACAGCCTGATCCATTCTTTCCGGTATCCTATGTTGAGAAGGTTGAAGGACATCATGTCTTTTCTGGCCTCGGATCGGCTCTCGCCGATCACGGCTTGGTCCGCGTGCACTGGAACACGCGCAGAGACATGATAGACGGACCACGAACGGGCGGGTTCTATCCGACGGTCGCGTTCGATGTTCATCGAGTAGCGGCCGCGCGTGCCATCCTTGTTTTCTCTTGTGCTGACAGCAAAGGCATTCAGTCTTCGTTCGACGTCGTCTTCATGGCTGTTCACGATGTCAACCTTTCGTCATTCGGGCCGTGGCCAAACGTCTTCTCGATCAGTGTTGCGCCGCTGCGCCGGCGGGCGACACGTTGACCGCTTCCAGGCTGTCTTCGGTCGCGACCCGCTCATGACGCTCGTCGTCACTGCGGATGCGGTATTGCAGCATATTTCCTCTGGGCGGCATTGTGGCGGTAATGCGGTATGTGTCGGGGAGCTTGGAGGGGACCATCAAGAATCCGTCCTTGAGCCGGACGGTCTGCCCAACCGCAAAGATATGGGTTGCTGCCTCGCGTCGGATTGGACGTCCATTGCGTAGCGCGGTGCTTTTCGCGGTCATGACGATTTGCTGTCCTCTTCGAGTGCGTTTTCGAGATCCGACAGGTGGATCGGCATCATCTGCTGCGTCGAACTCTGCGTGGCGATCGCCGGCAGGTGGATGAAGGCGCCGACGCGTTGCCAGGCAAGCCTGGAAATGCCGTCGATCAATTCCTCGTCATAATCGACGCGATATTCTCCGGCCGGCTGCGCCATATCGAAGCCAGGCAGGCGAAATGGAGATGAAAAGCGGACGACGGTTTGTGTGGTGCGAATTGTCATGATGCAGGCCTCCGCAGGAATACGCCGATGCGTTTCCTGTATCTTGACGTCCGAACCGAAACGATCCGGACGCTGCCGGTACATCCGCGGTCAACGCCGGATTCATTCCGGATCGAACAAGCGATATGAGTGCCGGAACGGCGTCCTATATCAGCTATCGAGAATTCGGTGGTGTATGGCGGGTCGTAGGTCTCTGACACCGCGAAGCCAAGTCGGCCAAATCGACGAAAATTATGATAGCGCTTCGATTGAGTTTAAATCAAGATATATTCGGATTTATTTATAAAAAAGAACCAATTAATTCTTCAGGTTGGCGAATAAAAATAGAGCGTGTCGGCCAAGAATTTCTGTTTGTTTCATAATTATTACGAAATAATCGGCCGGAATGATTTTATCAATTTTTCAAAAAATCTCCCCCGGTAGATAATATTTCTTGGCACTCCTATCAATCGAGTGCCACGGGTGCTATTTATGAATTGCAGCCGCCATACGCGCCGGCAGCAGAAAGACCTCAATGAAATTCCGTTCACTTCACGACCGCGTCGTCATTCGGCGTGCGGAAGGCGATGTCAAATCCAAGGGCGGGATCATCATTCCAGACGCCGCCAAGGAGAAGCCGCAGCAAGGCGAAGTGGTCGCAGTCGGCCCGGGCTTGCGCGACAACAGCGGCAATCTGGTCCCGCTCGATGTCAGGGTCGGTGATCTCATCCTCTTCGGAAAATGGTCCGGCACAGAGGTCACGATCGATGGCGAAACCCTTCTGATCATGAAGGAGACCGACATCATGGGCATCGTCGAAAAGACCGAAGGGGCCGCCGACAAAGCCGCCTGAGGGGCGAATTTCGCCCCAGATCTCAAGACCGAACAGGACGAAACATCATGTCTGCCAAGGAAATCAGATTCTCCACCGATGCGCGCGATCGCCTGCTGCGCGGCGTCGAGCTGCTCAACAATGCCGTCAAGGTGACGCTTGGTCCCAAGGGCCGTAACGTCGTCATCGACAAGGCCTATGGCGCGCCGCGCATTACCAAGGACGGCGTTACCGTCGCCAAGGAGGTCGAGCTCGCCGACAAATTCGAGAACATGGGCGCGCAAATGGTGCGCGAGGTGGCGTCGAAGACCAATGATCTTGCCGGTGACGGCACGACGACCGCGACTGTCCTTGCCGCCTCCATCTTTCGCGAGGGCGCAAAGCTCGTCGCGGCCGGCATGAATCCCATGGATCTCAAGCGCGGCATCGATCTCGGCGTTGCCGCCGTCGTTAAGGAAATTCAGGCGCGGGCGACGAAGGTCAAATCGTCAGGCGAGATCGCGCAGGTCGGCACCATTGCCGCCAATGGCGACGCCGCCGTCGGTGAGATGATCGCCAAGGCGATGGACAAGGTCGGCAATGAGGGTGTCATCACCGTCGAAGAGGCGAGGACCGCCGAGACCGAGCTTGACGTCGTCGAGGGCATGCAGTTCGACCGCGGTTATCTCTCGCCCTATTTCGTCACCAATGTCGAGAAAATGCGCGTCGAGCTGGAGGATCCCTACATCCTCGTTCACGAGAAGAAGCTTGCCAGTCTGCAAGCGATGCTGCCGATTCTCGAAGCCGTCGTGCAGACCGGCAAACCGTTGCTTCTCATCTCGGAGGATGTCGAAGGCGAGGCGCTGGCGACGCTTGTCGTCAACAAGCTGCGCGGCGGCCTGAAGGTCGCAGCCGTCAAGGCGCCAGGCTTCGGCGACCGCCGCAAGGCCATGCTGGAAGACATTGCCGTGCTCACGGCAGGCGAGATGATCTCCGAGGATCTCGGCATCAAGCTCGAAAATGTCACGCTCGATATGCTCGGCCGTGCCAAGCGCGTGCTGATCGAGAAGGAAAGCACCACCATCATCGACGGCTCCGGCGATAAAGCGGCCATCCAGGCACGCATTCAGCAGATCAAGGCGCAGATCGAGGAGACGACCTCCGACTACGATAAGGAAAAGCTGCAGGAACGCCTGGCGAAACTCGCCGGCGGCGTTGCGGTCATCCGCGTCGGCGGCGCGACCGAGACCGAGGTCAAGGAAAAGAAGGACCGCATCGATGACGCGCTGAACGCTACCCGCGCGGCGGTCGAGGAAGGCATCGTGCCCGGCGGCGGCGTGGCTTTGCTGCGCGCGAAGTCTGCACTGACAGGACTGACCGGTGAGAACGCCGACATGACGGCGGGCATCTCGATCGTGCTCAGGGCGCTCGAAGCCCCGATCCGCCAGATCGCCGACAATGCCGGCTTCGAGGGCTCGATCGTCGTAGGAAAACTCGCCGGCAGCAACGATCACAATCAGGGTTTCGACGCACAGACGGAGACCTATGTCGATATGATCGAGGCTGGCATCGTCGACCCCGCCAAGGTCGTGCGCACTGCCCTGCAGGACGCCGGCTCGATTGCAGCACTTCTGATCACCGCTGAGGTGATGATCGTCGACATTCCCGCAAGAGACTCTGCCCCTGCAGCCGGAAATGGCGGCATGGGCGATATGGGATACTGAAAACAGCCTGAACCGTTCCGGCGTCGCCGGACGGCGCAACCCGCACAATAGACAGGGAGAATTCCAATGTCCGTGCAGAGCAGCAGCAAGACATCGATCACCCAGCGTTTCGACAGTTACCAGCCATCCAAGACGCTTCTCGTCTGGGCCTGCGTCGTCACGGCGATCGCCACGATGATTATCGGCTTCAGCTGGGGAGGCTGGGTAACAGGCGGGACGTCAAGTAAAGCGGCAGCGGCGGCCGGCGACATCGCACGCGGAGAGCTGGCGTCGGCCATTTGCGTTGAGCGGTTCAATGCGGCGCCGGATGCGAGCGCCAAACTGATCGAGTTCAAGGCACTTAACGACGGCTACAAGCAGCGTCAGTTTGTTGAGGCCGGCGGCTGGGCAACCATGCCTGGGCAGACATCACCCGACAGCCGAAGTGTTCAAGGCTGCGCCACTGCACTTGCCGTCTGACGCCGATTTCGAGGGCGCTCCGATATGTGTGCGGAGCGCTGTCACTGTCATAGCAGGAAATGACCCATGATCCGTTTCGTGAAAAAGAGCGACCCCGAGCCCGCCGCAGAAGACCGCGGCGACAACCGTTTCCAGAAAATTGGCGAGGCAGCCGCCGACGAGCACAAGAAAGCCGCCACCGGCAGCACGCGTCGCCGCGCGCCGCGGGCGGCGGAAGATGACGACCGGCTTATCTGAGTGTATGCATAGACGCCGTCGAACAGGCCTCCGGCGCAGCAGTACGGGCCTGGTATGGTGCGATCCGAGGAAAGGGCCGCACCGCTGTTGACGACCTAGTGATAGTTCAGCCAGACCCCGCCGGCATCAGCGGAACGCACGCAGTTTTCGACCCAGCGCACCCCTTCCAGGCCGGCGTCGACATCGGGGAAGACGAGGTCTTCAATGCCGGCGGGGGCAAGGCCCCGATGTTCGTCGATGGCGAAGCCGAAGCGGCGATAGAGGTTCGCCCAGGCTTCGAAGAGACCTTCCGGGTGACCGCCGCCGATGCGATCGTCGATCCTGGCTTCGGGATAAAGATAGTCCATGCCACGCTCGAGAATGCGTGCCGGCTCGCCCTGGATTTCGTAGGAAAGCTGGTTCGGCCGCTCGTCCCACCATTCGATACTGGCCTTCGAGCCGACGATGCGGACTTTCTGGCCGTGCATGGAGCCGGCATTGACGGCGCTCGACCAGATGGTGGCGATGGCGCCGTTGTCATACTCCATCAGGGTCACCGCATTGTCTTCGAGCGGCGCGCGGCTTTTGACGAAGCTCTGGCGGGTGCACAGCAGCCGCTTGATCTTGAGATGCGGCAGGATGACCTTCGCGATGTATAGCGGGTGGGTTCCGACGTCGCCGACGACATAGCTGGGGCCTGCGAATCTCGGATCAACGCGCCATCGCGTCGAGGGGTTCTGCTCCTCTACCGCAGCACTATGGAAGCCATGGGCGAATTGCAGGTTGACGATGCGAATCTCGCCGAGATCGCCATTCCTGACCATCGCGCGCGCCTGCTCGATCATCTGGTGGCCGGCATAGCCATAGGTCACCCCCACGATACGGCCCCGCGCTTTGGAAAGCGCCTTCAGCTCTTCGGCTTCGGCGACCGTGAAGCAGAGCGGCTTTTCGCAAATCACATGCAGATCATGCTCGAGTGCGGCCTTGCAGATCGCGAAATGCGTGTTGTTGGGCGTTGCGATCGAGACGGCCTCGATGCCATCCGCACGCCCGGCTTCGGCCGCAAACATCGCCGCATAGTCCGGATAGCTCCTGCCTTCGTCGAGCCCGAGATCGACGCCGAAGGCGCGGCCGCGCTCCGGATCGATGTCGAAGGCGCCGGCCGCAAGGGAAAAGACATCATCGCGATGAGCCGCCGAGCGATGGATATAGCCGATCTGGCTGCCTCTGCCGCCGCCGACCATGCCCCAGCGGATTGGCTTTCTCCTGTCATTCGTCATCATGTCTTTCCTAAAATCCAACCGACCTGAGGTAATCCAGGCTTTGTTTCACATCTTCGAGGCTGCCGGCGACATTGAGAGGATCGCGCTCTTGCTCGACGGTGATGAAACCGTGATAGCCGATCTCCTCAAGCGTTCGCCTGACGGCGGGATAATCGATGACGCCGCGGCCGATCGGGCACATGACGCCCTGTCCGCAGGCTTCGAAGAAACGGATCTTCTCGCCTAGCACGCGGTCGAAGACAGCCTGGTCGATATCCTTGAAATGGACGTAGTCGAGCCTGTCGGCATAGCGGCGAAGCGTGTCGACCGGATCCATGCCGGCATAATAGGTATGGCCCGTGTCGAGGCAGAAGCCGGCAATCTCTCGCGGAATGTCGTTTGCCACCCGCTCGATCTCGTCGGCGAATTCGATATAGCCGCCCGCATGCGGGTGGATAACGGCGCGCACGCCGTATTTGCGCGCTGCGAGCTCCGCAATCGCCGTGATATTGGCGATCATTTCGGCCCAGGTACTGTCGTCGAGGCGCGGCGCGCGGTCGGAATGGCCCGCCGCATAGTCCCGCTCGTCATGGCCCCAGTCCATGACCGTGAGATAAGGTGTCCTGAACCGCTGGCCCGCCGCCTGTGCCGGCTGCGGCAGCCGGGTGATGACGGCGCAGATTTCGTCCGTCTGCCGCAACAAAGTTTCTCGGTTGCCGGGGGAGACGAGATCATCGAAGATCGTGCCGGCGACGATGAAGAGATTGCGCTCGGTGAGCGCCTTGGCGACGAGCGCGTCATCGAGCGGCACATAGCCATAGGGTCCGAGTTCGAGGCCGCCATAGCCGGCCGCCGCCGCCTCGTCGAAGACGCGCTGCCAGGCGGGAAGGTTCGGATTGCTGACGTCGTCCACGCCCCAGCAGCAGGGGGCGGTCGTAATCGTGATGGTCACGGTTTTATTCCTGATAGTGGGGTGCATGAGATGCCGAGGGTCAGCCCAGTTTGCCGGGCCAGTATTTGTCGACGTATTTCTGGATTTCGGAGCGCATGAAGCGGCCGGACTCGTCGGCGCGGTCCTCCCAGCCGAAAACGCAGGCGGTGATGATGCCGTCGAAGCCGACCCCGGCGAGCGAGGAGAAAAAGACGTCCCAGTTGATCTCGCCCTGATACATGTCCATGTGCTGATGGATCGTGACCTTCGCGCCCGGCGGATTGACGATGTAGCGCAGGCCTGACGATTTCTTGTGATTATAGGTATCGGCCACATGCACATGGGCGATCAACGATCCGGCATCGCGGATCATCTGCGCCATGTCGTCACCGAAATAGAAGGTATGCGGTGCGCAGTAGAGGAACTTGACGTTCTTCGAGCCAATGGTCTTCAGCATGTCAATCGCCGGATGCAGCGTCTCGCACCAGTCTTCCGGATGCGGTTCCATGTTGAGCGTGACGCCCTCGCGCTCGAAGACGGGAACGAGCTCTTCCATCGAACGCCACCAGGCCGCCTCGCTGTGTTCATGCGTGTGCATGCCGCCGCAGCAGCTGGAGCGGTGGCCGCGATCGGGCGACGGGCCCCGGCCGAATTCCGAATTCATCGTATCGCAGCCCATCTCCGCCGAGATCACGATCGCTTCCTTCCAGTAGCGGACCGCCGCCTGCCGTTCGTCCTCGTGCGGGCTCGCCCACCGATACATCGGCAGGATCGAGGCGAGCTGGACGCCATGATCCTTCAGCGCCGCCTTGAATTCCGCGATGCGTTCCTTGTGCGCCCTCGGGCGCACCCACCAGGGCAGGAAATCGTCGCGCGGCGAAAGCTCGATATAGTCATAGCCAAGGTCCGCCGTCTTACGGCAAAGATCGCGCAGGTTGAGGTGACGATGCATATGGGGGTCGAGTGCGATCTTCATGTGGTTCCTCCGTCATCCCGCGCCGGCGGGCGATTCCTTGAGTTGTTTCGGGCTCCGGTGCTCCTCCCGAATTGCCGGCACGATACTGCTCGCTTGCCTCCGCGCTCCAATGCTTCCTTGATCAAATTTGATCATTGACCGCGTGGCTTGCCGATGTTCTGCTGCGCCAGGTTGAGGAGTAGGCGGCCTATGACGAAGGTGACTTTGAAGGATGTCGCCAGGGAAGCCGGCGTTGGCACGGCAACTGTGGAGCGCGTTATGAACGGTCGCGGCGGCGTGCGGCCGGAGACGGTGGAAAAGGTATTCGTCGCGGCAAGACGGCTGGAATACCGGCAAAGCCTGCAGGTCGCCCATCGCGGCCTCATCCGGATAGAGGTGATCCTCGTCCGCCCGGAAACCCACTTTTATTCGCGGTTGAACCGGGCCTTTGAACGCATCGCCGCCTCGCTCGACGACAGCATCGTCGTTCATCGAACCTTCGTCCGCGAGGACGAGCCGGCGCAGTTTGCGCGCTATATTGCCAACCCGACGGCGCGCCGCTCGGCACTGATCGTGGTTGCGCCCGACCATGCCGATGTCGTCACCAGCGTGCGCAAGGCCGCGGATCTCGGCATTCCCGTTGTCCAGATCATGACCCGCCCGGCTCCCGAACTGCCCTATGTCGGCATCGACAATTATGCCGCCGGCCGCACGGCAGCCCATTACATGTCAGGCATGCTGGCGAAACGCCCCGGCTCTCTCGTCGCTCTCTGCCACAGCGGAGCCTATGAGAATCACAAGGAGCGGATCCGCGGCTTTTCCGCCTATCTCGCGGAGAGAGGTTCGAATGAACATCGTTTCATCGAGGTCATGTTCGACCTCGATGACGAGCACAATGCGATGGAACTGCTGCGATCGGCGCTCCGGCGGGAGCCTGGCATCATCGGTGTCTATACTGCCGGCGGAGACAACAAGGGTATCGCGCGGGTGGTCGAGGCAAGCGGAACGGAGCGGCCCTTCTGGGTCGGCCACGAATTGACGGCAGAGACGCAGGACTATCTGCGCCGTGGCATCATGTCGATCGTGCTCGACCAGGCGCCGGAGGTGCAGGCCAGACGATCGATAGACCTGGCCCTGAACCGGCTAGGCCTCATCGAGGTGGAAGTCAGCGCCGAACCCGTGCGTTTCCTGACAATCACGTCGGAAAATCTTTGAAGCGGGATAACGATCAGAGGACCGATCTGAGCTTTACTGCAATTGCGGCTTTCTGAGAAAGCTGTTGCGGTCGGCGGATTTGATGCGCAGCCATGCTTCCCGGCCGTTCCTCAAAATCCGCAGGGGAATTTCGGCGCCGGCGGGGCCGCTGCTCCATACTTTGCGATAAAAATCGGCCAGTCCATCGACCTCTTCGTCCCGGATCTCCGAGATGATATCGCCCTGGCGCAAGCCAGCCTGGGCGGCCGGGCCGCCTTCGGCCACGCTCATGACCACGACGCCGCCATTGCTCTCGGCGGAGAATGCACCGAGCCAGGGCCGCGGCGGCCTGTTGACCTGGCCCCGGTTCAAGAGGTCGTCGAGAATCGGCAGCAGCAGGTCGATCGGCACGACCATGTTGATATCGGCGGTCTCGCCGCCCTGGCTCATCTGCAGGCGAAGCGAACCGATGCCGAGAAGCTTGCCGTCTGAACCGATCAGCGCCGCGCCGCCCCAGGACGGATGGGCGGGGGCGATAAAGATCGCCTCATCAAGCAGATATTCCCAGTAGCCGGCGAATTCCTGCCGGGCGACGATGTTGGCCTCGACGAATTCACCGATCCCATCAGCAAGCACGACGGGATCACCGGGCTTGGCCCCGGTCGCGTCGCCCAATGCCACAGCCGGCGCATCGAGGTTGCCGAGCGCCTGCACCAGGCCGAAGCCGCTTTCCTGATCGTAGGCAAGGGGGTGGGCAGGAACCACGCGCCCATCCTGGGTCGTTAGCCAGACTTCTTCTGCTTCGGTGATGAGATAACCGATGGTCAGCACCAGCCCGTTGTCCCGGATGACCACGCCGCTACCCTCCCGGATGGTGCCCAGCGTCTCCGCTGTGAAGGCATTTTCCGGAATTGAGGAACGTACGGCCACGACTGACCGCAAAATCGGATCGATATTCATGCTTTCATCCCATGGGGCGCCGGCACGGAAGGCTGAAAGCCGGCGCATTCCGCCTTAAATAGGTAAGAAGATGGAGGGGCGGGCGCAAGACCGTATCGGACGGAATTTCGGCAGGCCAACGCGCGACCTCCCTGTGATGCCTGCACCAATCAAGGGTTCACTGAACGCCGAGACTATCTCGCATGCCACCGGCGGGCGGCTGAGCGCGACCATATTGCCGCGGCGAGCATCCCATCACTCTCTTGAAAGCGGTGCTGAATGCGCTTTCGGATTCATAACCGAGCGACAGGGCGACACCGGCAATTGCTTCGGCCGAGTTTGTCAATCGGTCACCTGCGAGAAGCATGCGCCAGCGCGTCAGATAATCCATCGGCGCAAGCCCGACCTTTTCCTTGAAGTGGAGAGCAAAACTTGACCGGGACATCGAGGCCCGTTCAGCCAGCGACTGCAATGTCCACTTGCGGGCTGGATCGGCATGCACGGCACCGATGGCCGCACCGATCCGCCGGTCGGTAAGCGCGAAAAGCCAGCCGACGCCGCGCGCATTCGGCGATGCGATATGGAGGCGCAATACCTGCATGAGCATGACATGAGCAAAATGCTCCGCCATCAGAAAGCCACCCGGCTGCTGGTCGCGCAATTCGCGCGTCATCCGATCGAGACACCAGCGCAGCACGGCGGCGTGATCAGAATCCCTCTTCACATGGACGATTGGCGGCAGGATTCCGAGTAGGATGTCCGAATTTCCTCCCGAAAAGGAAAAGCGGCTGCCGATTAGGAAGAAATCGCCCCCGCCGTTGCAAGTCGCAATGCCGTCGCGGGCGATCGAATAGATCGCATCGGACGGGATCGCTTCGAGAGCCGGATTGCTGGCGAGACGAAAGGCTCGGCGGCTCGTCAGCAGAAAGCAGTCGCTTTCCTCCAGGCGGACAGCTTCGGGGACGCCATCGACGCTGAGCCAGCACGCGCCTGAAATCACTGCGTTGAACTTGATGCCATCAGGGGGCGGAAAATCGATCGCCCAAGCGCCGCCAGCGTCAAGCCCCGCGGAAACATAGCTGCGCGGTTTCAGCAATGCGAGAACATCGGATAATGGGTCCATGTAAAAATCCGGACGATGGCGAAGATATGCCGGACTTTAGCGCATGGATCGTCTGGAGACCACGCCTTATTCTCGCGACCGTCGCCTCGAGCGACGACACCTTCGCAGAACAAAGGCAACTATCATGAATGACAAACAAGTCCCGATCGGCTCCGGATTTGGAGCCCACACGACTGCCGACGAGGTTCTGGCCGGTCTCGATCTTTCCGGCAAGCACGCCATCGTCACCAGCGGCCATTCCGGCCTCGGGCTCGAGACCACGCGCGCTCTGGCAGGCGCCGGCGCTAAGGTGACCATCGGCGCAAGGAGCATCGAGGCGGCGCGCAGCGCGGTCGCCGGTATCGACGGCGTAGAGATTGATCGGCTCGACCTTTCCGACCTCGAAAGCGTGCGCGTCTTTGCCGAGCGGTTCGTCGCGTCTGGCCGCAGCATCGACATCCTGATCAACAGCGCCGGCATCATGGCCTGCCCGGAAACGCGTGTCGGCGACGGATGGGAGGCACAGTTCGCGACCAATCATCTCGGCCATTTCGCCTTGGTCAACCGCCTTTGGCCGGCGATCTCGCGCGGCGCTCGCATCGTTTCGGTTTCCTCAGGTGGCCATGGCAACTCCGCCATACGATGGGAGGATGTGCAATTCGAGACCGGTTACGACAAATGGCGGGCCTACGGTCAGTCTAAGACCGCCAACGCACTTTTCGCCGTGCATCTGGACAGGCTCGGGCGCGCCACTGGCATCCGCGCCTTTTCGCTGCACCCGGGCAATATCTTTACCCCCTTGCAGCGCTATCTCGCAAAGGAGGAAATGGTTAGTGCCGGCTGGATCGATGAGGCCGGCAATCCGATTGATCCGACATTCAAGACGCCATCCCAGGGCGCCGCCACGCAGGTTTGGGCGGCGACCTCGCCGCAACTCGACGGTATGGGGGGCCTCTATTGCGAGGACTGCGATATCGCCATCCGCGCGACGGATGGAGAACCCGGCGGCGTCAGCGGCCATGCAGCCGATCCCGAGGAGGCGGCACGCCTCTGGATCTTGTCGGCACGGCTGACCGGCATTGACGCTTTCGCGGCCTGAAGCCCTAGCTCGCGGCAAACCCTTGTCAATGCGCGCTGAAGATGCTGCCGATTGTCCTGCCGTCCTCGCGCCTCACCCCGGCCTTCTCGGGTGAGAGCCCGATCAACTCGATCCGCAGCGCCTCGCCCAAGCGGAAGCCGCGCAATGGCTTCACGCTTGCGGCAGCAAGCGGAGCGGATCGTCAGCACGTCATCGGCGTGCACGCTGCCGAATCGGCTGCGGCGGCGCGGATAGCAGTCAAATCCACGCATTCGTCATTAAAATGTACTAAGGCATGCGCAAAAGCTGCAGCATTTCGTCCTGCGTCGCTCTCCGGACTTGGCGCGCAACATTTTTCGTGACAGCGGTTGTATGCAACAATATACAGTCAATCCTATCAGGAATCAGACTGGCATGGATCGCGAAATGAAAGACTGGCATCCCGATCTCAGCCGCAGCAGCAGCCCCCGTTACATGGCGATCGCCGATTTGATTGAAATGGATCTGCGCAGCGGCCATCTGGCGGTCGGGGACCGGCTGCCGCCGCAACGCGAGCTCGCCAAGCGGCTGAATGTCGATTTCACCACCGTGGCCAGAGGCTATGTAGAGGCACAGAAACGCGGGCTCGTGGATTCGCATGTCGGCCGCGGCACTTTCGTCACCGGTAGCGCGGGCACGGAGAGTCAAGGTCTGACGCTCGACATGGCGCCCGATCCCCGCCGTGCATCCGTCGTCGATCTCTCGATGAACATGCCGCCGGAGCCTGACGATCCGGAACTGATTGCCCGCATGCGCGATGGCATGTCGGCGGTGGCCGCAAACCTTGTTCCGCTTCTGCGTTATCAAGGTTTCGGCGGCTCCGGTATGGACAAGGAAGCCGCCGCCGCCTGGCTCGGTCGTCGCGGGCTCAAGCCCTCGCAGGAGCGGATATTCGTCACGCCTGGCGCCCATCCGGCGCTGCTGGCGATCTTCGGCCTGCTCGCAAAACCCGGCGAGACCGTGCTTTCGGAGATCGTCACCTATCCCGGCATGCGTTCGATCGCCGCCCAGTTGCGGCTCAATCTCGCCGGCCTGCCGATGGATGAGGAGGGTATCCTGCCGGACGCCTTCGCTAGAGCCTGCGAGAGGCTGAAGCCGAAGGCGCTCTATCTTAATCCGACGCTGCAGAACCCGACGACACTGACGATCCCGGCCAAACGCCGCGAGGAGATCTGCGCCGTTGCCCGCAAATATCAGGTGCCGATCGTGGAGGATGACGCCTACGGCTTCATTCCGCTGCAAGGCCCGTCGCCGCTTGCGGCGACAGCGCCTGATCTGACCTGGCATATCGGCGGACTGGCGAAATGCATCGGTGCAGGTCTGCGCCTTGCCTATGTCGTGGCGCCGGATACCAAGGCCGTCTGGCCCTTCATCAGCGCCATGCGCGCCAACAATGTCATGGCCTCGCCATTGAACATGGCGCTCCTCACCCGCTGGATCGAGGACGGCACGGCCGATGCGATCCTGCGCTTCATCCGTTCCGAGGCCGCCGCCCGCCAGCAGATGGTCGCCGCCATCCTGCCCGCCGGCAGCTACAGCGCCGATCCGCTCAGTTTCAACATCTGGCTGCCGCTGTTGAACGGCTGGACCCGCTCCACCTTCGCCAGTCACATGCAATCCTCCGGCATCGCCGTGGTGGCAAGCGATGCCTTCACGGTCGAGGGCCCTGCACCGGAAGCGGTGAGGGTCTGCCTCGGCGGCCCGGTCACCCGGGAGAAGCTGCAAGGCGCATTGGAATTCATGGCGCATGCGCTCGAAGGCCCGCCGGAGATGGCGGCTTCATTTTTCTGACAGCAGGTCGACAACCTGCTTGCCGACGCGGTCGAACGTCGGGGCGGGGATCAGATCGACCGCGACATCTGCCTTCCGGCCTGTCTCGGCTCTCAAATTGAGCTTGCGAAACCCCGATCAGCTTGCCGCCAGCTGGCGGGCGATCTGCGTCATTCTGACAAATTGATTGGACAATCCCGCATGGTGTAACTATATTGAATGCATACATTCAAGGACATTGATCGCATCAATGTCCTTGGCGCACGAAAGTGAGATCGTTATGGACACCGAATATCCTCCGCTTCCTCCAATGCAGACCGGCATCAGGGGACGCTGCCCGCGTTGCGGCCAGGGACACATGTTCAAGGGCTTCCTGACATTGCGGCCGGAATGCGAGGCTTGCGGCCTCGACTATTCCTTCGCCGATCCGGCCGACGGCCCGGCTTTCTTCGTCATCTGCTTCGCCTGCATACCGAGCGTGCTGCTTGGCGTCTGGCTTGAGGTGGCTTTCTCTGCGCCTTTCTGGGTGCAACTCCTCATCACCGGTCCCTTCATGCTCGCCACCTGCATTCCTCCGCTACGGCCGCTGAAGGGCTGGCTGGTCGCCAGCCAGTATTTTTACAAGGCGGAAGAGGGCAAGCTCGCCTGATCCTTGCTCAGCGTCGCCCGCAGGCGCGGCGTCGCGAAATCGATGAGCGCCCGCAATTTCAGGGGCACCAGCCCCTGCGAGGGATAGACGAGATGCACCGGTGCCGGCTGCGGTTCGAAATCGGCAAGCAGCGGCACCAGCAGCCCCGCCGTTTCAGCGCGTGCGGCTTGATAGGAGAGCACACGCGTGATGCCGAGGCCGGCGACGGCCGCATCGACCGCGGCCTCGGCGGTATTGACGGCGAGCCGTGAGCGTATCGGCACGGCGAAATCGCGTTTTCCCTCCGTGAATGTCCAGCTTACCGTCGAAGCCATGCCCTCGAAGGTGACGCAGTCATGCGCCGCGAGATCGCCCGGATGCCGGGGTGCCGCGTGCCGTGTGAGATAATCCGGGCTGGCATAGACCGTGCGGCGGATCGCGCCGAGCCTTGTGGCGATCAGGTTGCTGTCCGGCAAGTTGCCGATCCTGAGCGCCAGATCGATATGATCCTCGACCAGGTTCGATAGCCGGTCGCCAAGCATCAGCCGCAGATTGATATCGGGGTAGGCTTTGAGGAAATCGACCACGACGGGCAGGACATGCAGTCGCCCGAAGACGATCGGCGCGGTCATTGTCAGCTCGCCCTTCGGTGTGCTGTATTCGCCGGCGGCTGTCCGTTCCGCTTCTTCCACCCGATCGAGAATTTCCCGCGCGGCCTCCACATAGGAGCGGCCGGCCTCCGTCAGCGCGATCCTCCGGTTGGTCCTTTGCAGCAACTGGGCGTTGAGGTGTGCCTCCAGTTCCGAAACCTTGCGGCTGACGGTGGCAAGCGGCGAGCGCAGATGCCGTGAGGCCGCCGACAGGCTGCCCTGTTCGACAACGGCAAGAAGCACGGTCATGGCGTCGAGGCGGTCCATTCCAGCCTTCCATAAATTGGTAGCTCGCTTTCCAGATTAGCATTCTACTGCAGGTGAGCGGAAGGCCATAAATTTCGGTGCAGATGGTTCTAAGCGGCCATCGCCGAGGGCGCAGGTCTTGCCTCCATTAGAAGACCAGAGGAACTGTCATGAAACTTTATCATCATCCGCTTTCCGGCCATTCGCACCGGGCTCACCTGTTCCTGTCACTGCTTGGCGTGCCCTATGAATTGATCGAGGTCGATATGGCGGCAGGTGCTCACAAGTCCCCGGACTTTCTGAAGCTCAATCCCTTCGGCCAGGTGCCCGTACTCGACGACAACGGCGTGGTCATTGCCGATTCCTCGGCCATCCTTGTCTATCTCGCGCGCAAATACGGCCGCACCGACTGGCTACCGGAAGAGGCCCTGGCCGCGGCGCGGGTACAGAAATGGCTGTCGGTCGCCGCGGGCGAGATCGCCTACGGGCCTTGCGCTGCCCGCCTTGTCACCGTCTTCGGCGCCGATTTCCGCGTCGAGGAAGTCATCGCCCGGGCGCACCGCATCCTCGCACTGGTCGAGGCGGAACTGGAAGACCGCCACTTCCTGCTCGGCAACAATCCTGTCATCGCCGACATCGCGCTCTACAGCTACATCGCCAACGCGCCGGAGGGGAATGTCGATATTTCGGCCTATCCAAACGTCCGCGCCTGGCTGGCGCGCATCGAAGCGCTGCCGGGTTTCGTCGGTTTTCGCAAGACGAAGATCGGCCTCGCCGCCTGAGGATCGTCTCTCGCTTTCCGAATATTACCTGGAAGGAAGCTACAATGCTGGACCAGACAAGACAGGATGGCACATCGCCCTGGCATGAGGGCGAGCTTGCCATGCAGCGCAGCGTCGGCGTCGTCGAACGCATGGACGGGCCTGGGCGGAACTTTGTCCGTCGGGCCATGCCGGAACAGCATCGCGCTTTCTTTCCGATGCTGCCTTTCGTCGTGCTCGGCACGGTCGATGCGAAGGGCGATGTCTGGGCAACGATGCGGGCTGGGCGACCGGGTTTCATGTCCTCGCCGGAGCCGGAGATTCTCGATGTCAGCCTGCCGCGCGACGCGGCCGATCCCGCCGACGCCGGTGTGGAAGATGGCGACGCAATCGCAATGCTCGGCATCCAATTGGAGACCCGGCGGCGCAACCGGTTGAACGGCGTGATACACAGGACCGGCGTGGAAAGTTTTTCGGTACGTGTCGGCCAGAGTTTCGGCAATTGCCCGCAATATATCCAGCTTCGCTCTTCCGCCTTTGTCCGCGATCCTGATCTACCCACAGCGATGCAGCCGCTTCATTCCGCCCAGCTCGACGATCGGGCGCGGCGGATGATTGAAGGCGCCGATACGTTTTTCGTCGCTTCCTATGTCGATCGCGACAATGGCGAGCGGCAGGTCGATGTGTCCCATCGCGGCGGCAATGCCGGCTTCGTGCGCGTCGGCGCCGATGGCGTGCTGACCGTTCCCGATTTTCCCGGCAATCGGTTCTTCAACACGCTCGGCAATTTCCTGGTCAACCCCAGGGCGGGGCTGGTCTTCGTCGACTTCGAAACCGGCGACGTGCTGCAGATGACGGGAAGGGTCGAGGTGCTGCTGGATTCGCCCGAGATTGCAACCATTCAACGGGCGGAAAGGCTGTGGCGTTTCACGCCCGAACACATCGTATTTCGACCGGATGCTTTGCCGCTGCGTTGGAGCCTCGGTATCGACCTCTAACGCCGGATGCCACCAAAGGCGCCTTGCCAATTATTGTACCGATAGGTACAGTGCTAGCTGATCAGTACAGGAGATCTCATGTCCAGCCTCGTTCCACCCTTCACCCTGGAGACCGCCACCCAGAAAGTCCGTCTTGCCGAAGACGGCTGGAACAGCCGCGATCCCGAGCGCGTCTCACTTGTCTATACGCCGGAAAGCCGCTGGCGGAACCGCGCCGAATTCATCACCGGCCGCCCCGAGATCGTCGCCTTCCTCACCCGCAAATGGGCGAAGGAATTGGACTATCGGCTGATTAAGGAAATCTGGGCCTTCACCGATAATCGCATCGCCGTCCGCTTCGCCTATGAATGGCACGATGACAGCGGCAACTGGTTCCGCTCCTACGGCAACGAGAACTGGGAGTTCGATGCCGCCGGCCTCATGCAGCGCCGCTTCGCCTGCATCAACGATCTGCCGATCCGGGAGTCGGAGCGCAAATACCATTGGCCGCTCGGCCGGCGACCGGACGACCATCCCGGCCTGACCGAACTCGGCCTCTGAAGCCGGGGAAAGCCTGAGGTGAAGACCGTCTATGAACGCGGAGACGTCGTGCCATTGCTGGCGGAAATCTTCCGCGAGTTCGGCTACGAGGGCACGTCGCTCAGCCGCATCACCGAGCGAACCGGCATCGGCAAGGGCAGCCTTTATCACTTCTTTCCTGGTGGCAAGGAGGAGATGGCGAGCGCTGTTATCGCCGAGATCGATGGCTGGTTTGAACAGGCGATCTATCGGCCGCTGAGAAATGACGACGCCCGTCAGGCGATCGCGGCGATGTGGGTGAATGTCAACGATTATTTCCGTTCCGGCGGTAGGATCTGCCTTGTCGGAGCCCTCGCGCTTGACGAGACACGGGCGCGGTTTTCGGTGGCGATCGGCGACTATTTCATTCGCTGGATCGACGCATTGCGAGCGGCGCTGGTGCGGGCTGGCTGCCCTGAGGAGGAGGCGCGAGCACTCGCCGAGGAAAGCGTCGCCGGCGTTCAAGGCGCGCTGGTGCTGTCGCGCGCACTTGATGATAAAGCGGTTTTTATCAGGTCGCTGCAAACGCTGGCGAAACGGCTTGACGCTACGGCGCGATGAGCCTGTCGCGGTTAGACATACCCGGCCGCCATGAGCTGGCCGGGGTATTGGTCGGGCGTCGACGGCACACAAGCTGGGGAGGCGGCGAACCGCGAAGAGAGGCGAATAAGCGGCTCGATTAAGGGCTCCCCTTACATCGACACCGCTTTGTGTATATTTCTCAGCGTTGTTGTTGAGGTTGCTGCGCCGGACGGGGATTTTCCCGTTCAAGGCGAATCTGGCGCCACTCATTTTCCATCTGGTCGACCAGGTGCTGGGGAATGGTGGTTTGTGTGTTGGCGGGCGTCTGCATCGGAAGTCTCCTCTTTCGGGGTCAAGGCTTCAGGGCAGGAAGATGCATTGCACAAGACAAAAGGCGTGTAAATCAGTGGCTTAAACACTTTAAACGATTAAATGGATTTTAATCGATTAAGACGGTTTTAACCATGATATTTATGGGAAGCGCGGAATGGTTGTCCACATGGACCGGGTATTCTTTTTCGATGCGGTGCGGGACGGGCTCTTCAAAGGAAAGCTGACTCAGCCTCAGGTAGTGGGTATCACGGCGATTCTCGACGCCTGGGAAAAGCGCTTTTCTCATGCCGATCGGCGGTGGCTCGCTTATATCCTCGCAACCGCCTACCACGAGACCGCCTATACGATGCAGCCGGTGCGGGAGACGCTGGCGGAAAGCGATGCGCGCGCGGTCGAGATCCTGGAGGCGGCCTTCGCCGCGGGCAGGCTTTCCTGGGTGAAGACGCCCTACTGGCGGCCGGACGAGGACGGCCGCAGCTGGCTCGGGCGCGGCCTGGTGCAGCTCACCCACAAGCGGAATTATGAGGCGATGAGTGTGCTGACGGGTATCGATCTTGTTGCCGATCCTGACCGGGCGATGGAGATGGAGGTGGCGGTGACGATCCTGATCGAAGGCATGCTGCAGGGCAGCTTCACCGGCCACAAGCTCGAAGATCACCTGAATGCTGCGACCGAGGACTGGGTGAATGCGCGCCGCATCGTCAACGGCACTGACCGGGCGGAAAAGCTCGCGAGCTATGCCGTGGTCTTTGATGCGGCGATACGTCCGGATCCCTCGCGCACGCGATCGAGCGGTTGAAGGCCCGAGACGAGCGTGTTATCGCGCGGCTCACCGCCTCATCTGACAGGAGCTCCCGCGTGATCCGCCATATCGTCTTCTTCACCGTGCAGGAGGAACATCTGGAGGAGGTGAGGGCAGGGCTTTCGATCCTGACCGGCATTCCGCACGCGCGGCTGCTGGAGATCGGCACCAATGTGAAGACCGATCAGCTGGGCACCGAGATCGATCTCGTGGTCTATGGCGAATTCGACGATGAAGCGGCCCTGGCCGCCTACAAGGCGCATCCCGATTATCAGCTCTCGATCGAGCGCGTGCGACCGCTCCGGGAAAAGCGGATCGCCGCCGATTATGACAGCCATGCAGCGGTGACGCGGCCGCTCTGAATTCCGCGGTACAGGCTGCTATTTCATCGGAAATTCAGATGGATGACCGGCTCCCCGGAATCCGGCCGTTGCAAAGTTGAATCAATTTCTAAGCCGCTGGACTCAACTCTTGAAAGAGCGGTGGCAAGCGTTTCAAAAGATTCGCCAAAGCGGCGGCACGTTTATGAAAAGTCGGTCGCAGCGGCCCGCCTGCATCGACACAAAGACCCGTATCACGAAACGGCCGGGCTCGGCTCCGATGTGCGAGCCCCGCGCACCAGCGCCATCAGCATCAGCACGAAGGTCAGCCCCAATGCTGCGAGAACGGCGCAGGCAAGGAGTGCCGGGCCGGTGCCGGCGCGGTCGAGAATGGCGGTGATGATAACGGGGGCGGCGGCATTGGCGAGGTTTTGCGGCAGCGACAGCCGGGCCGATTGCAGGCCGAATTCGCGCGGTGAAAACAGCGCCAGTGGCAGCAGCGCGCGGGCGACGGTCATGACGCCGGAGCCGAAGCCATAGAGCAGGACGAAGGTGATGAGGAGCGGCGTCGAAGGACTGGCGATCAGCATCATCAGGAAACTTGCCGCCATCAGGCTGATGCCCATTGCAGCGCTGAGGATGGGGTTGCCGCGTCGACCGAGCAGCATGTCGAGGAAACGCGCCGAGATGCCGAGGACGCCGCGTGCCGAGCCGAGCTGCAGCGCCAGCGCCGGTGAGGCGCCGGACTGCCGGAAGATTTCGAGCAGCGATGGCGAGAGACCGAAGGTGACGAAGGTCGAGATCGTCGTGGCTGCGGCAATCAGCAGGAAGGCTTTGCGCTGCGCCGTCTTTGAAAGTGGCACCGGGGCGATTTCCGCCGTGCCGCCTTCGGCATGCGCTGTAATCGGTTTCGGCAGGGCGAAAAGATGCAGCGGCAGGCAGACGAAGAATTGCAGCGCCGCGCAGGCGAGGAAGGTGAGGCGCCAGCCGATCGCCTCGTTGAGCAGGCTGAGGATCGGCCAGAAGATGGCGCTCGAAAGCCCGGTGAACAGCATCAGGATGGCGATGACGCGTTTGCCATTCGCCCCTTCGCGCTCGACGACGGCGGTATAGGCCGGCGCCGAAAGGCCGAGCGCGCCGCCGATGCCGATGATAATCCACGCTGCGGCATAGAGCGCGATGCCATTTGCGGCGGCAAGCAGAATCTGGCCGAGCGCGAAGATCAGTGAGGCGGCCGAAAGCACGCGGGCGGCACCATAGCGGCCAAGCCAGCGGCCGGTCGCAGGACCGACGATTGCGCTGACCATCATCATGATCGTGAGACCGGCAAACACCACCTCGTTCGGCAGGCCGAGATCGGGTGCCACGACACGGCCCATGACGCCGAGCATGTCGAATGTCGTGCCCCAGCCGATGAGCTGGGTAATGGCGAGGACGATGACTGTCTGCGCCGAGCGGAAGCGGAAGGATTTGGGCATCGATGCTGGAACGGTTTGAAATGCGGGGTAGCAGGAGCGTAACAGCTTCAATCGGGCGGTGAAAGCTACGGCACGCGGTCACCCGTGCTTTTCCATAAACGCGGGAAACGATGAAATGATGACATGAAACATCGGTACAATTTCAGGGCGACCGGCGCGGCTGGGCGTCTGCTGCCATCTGCCGGTATGCCGGGGCATCGACACGGGCGCGGCCGATTCGGCTGCGGCGGTCATGGTGAAACTCGTCGGCTTGCCTTTGTAAAAAGGGGGGCGAACTCGCTGAGCCCGTGTTGAGGAGTATTTTTTCCCGCGGGGAGGACCGCCAACGCTTGCCGCAGAGGCGGTTTCCCATGGCGCAAATCGATCGTCCCCAACGGTCGAGAACAGTTCTAAACACCCTGGATTACCGTGCATTCATTTGCCATTCAGGTCGCGTGAGTACATATTCGGAACAAGTTGGCATTACCTTGAAAGCATAAGACATGGCCTTTCCTCTGAGCGTCGCAGCATTGGCCGCCGGACTGGTGGTATCGGCGCCCTCACCGGACGCGACGGGCACTTTTGTCGTGCGCGTAGCAGGCGATTGCAGCGCCGCCGCAGCCCAGGTCGTCGAGGAGACGGGCGGCCAGCTTCTGTCCGTGCAACCGGTGGGCGATACCTGCATCATCACCGTTCTTGTACAGGGCAACGGACAACGTCCACGCAAGGTGACGGTAAAGGTTCCGATGTAAGCGGAATCGGCTTATTCAGGACATGATCGATTTGAAGCGGACGAAGGCGAACCGATGCGCATCCTGGTAGTCGAAGACGACGTTAATCTGAACCGGCAGTTGGCGGACACGCTGAAGGAGGCCGGATATGTCGTTGACCAGGCGTTCGACGGCGAGGAGGGCCACTTCCTTGGCGATACCGAACCCTATGACGCCATCATTCTGGATATCGGCTTGCCCGAGATGGACGGCGTCACCGTTCTCGAAAAATGGCGGGGCGCCGGCCGCGGCGTGCCGGTGCTGATCCTGACGGCGCGCGACCGCTGGAGCGACAAGGTCGCCGGCATCGATGCGGGCGCCGACGATTACGTCACCAAGCCCTTCCACGTCGAAGAGGTGCTGGCGCGCATTCGGGCGCTGATCCGCCGTGCGGCGGGACATGCCTCCTCCGAGATCATATGCGGGCCGGTGCGTCTCGACACCAAGTCCTCGAAGGCGACGGTCAACGGCACCACGCTGAAGCTGACCTCGCATGAGTATCGCCTGCTTGCCTATCTTATGCATCACATGGGCGAGGTCGTCTCGCGCACGGAACTGGTCGAGCATATGTATGACCAGGATTTCGACCGCGATTCCAACACGATCGAAGTCTTCGTCGGCCGCCTGCGCAAGAAAATGGGCGTCGACCTAATAGAAACGGTGCGCGGTCTCGGTTACCGCATCCAAGCGCCGAAACATGCGAATTAAGTCGCTCACAGCACGTGTATTGCTGCTGACCACCGTCTGGTCGACGGTGGCGCTTGTTGTGATCGGCCTGCTGATTTCCACGCTCTATCGCAAGAGCGCCGAACGCGGCTTCCAGGATCTGCTGCGGGCGCAGCTCTATAACGTCATCAATTCGGTGACGATCGGCGATCAGGGGGCGTTGAGCGGCAGTCCGCAGCTCGGCGACCTGCGCTTTGCCCAACCGAAGACCGGCTGGTACTGGGTGGTCGAGCCGCTCGGCACCTATACGACCGCCCCTTTGGTATCGCCTTCGCTCGGCTCGGCGCTCATTCCGGTTCCTTCCGTCGTCGAGGCGCCCTTCGACAAGAATTACGAACGCTACTACCAGGTGACGGATGCCTCCGGAAACCGTGTGCAGGTGGCCGAAACCGAAGTGGTGCTCGATACCGATGGGCGCGCGGCGCGCTTTCGCGTCACCGGCAATGTCGATGTCGTCGAGGACGATGTCCGCAACTTTTCCCACAGCCTCTATCTGGCGCTCGCCGGTTTCGGCGTCGGCAGCCTGATCGTCAACGCGCTGGCGATTCTCTACGGCCTGAAGCCGCTCGACAAGGCGCGAGCAGCACTTGAGCGCATTCGTGCCGGCGAGAGCGAGCAGCTGAAGGGCGATTTCCCGCGTGAGATCCTGCCGCTCGCCAACGAGGTCAACGCCCTGATCGACAGCAACCGCCGCATCGTCGAGCGGGCGCGCATGCAGGTCGGCAATCTCGCCCATTCGCTGAAGACGCCGATCGCCGTGCTCCTGAACGAGGCGCGGGTGCTGGAAAAATCCCATGGCGAGCTGGTGCGCAGCCAGGCGGAGTCGATGCAGGGGCAGGTACAGTCCTATCTCAACCGGGCGCGCATCGCCGCACAGCGCGAATCCGTGCTTGCCCGCACCGATGCCGAGCCCGCGCTGGAGCGGCTGGTGCGCGTCATGCGCCGGCTGAACGTCGATACCGAATTCGACCTCGTGGTTTCGCCGCCGCATCTTGCCGTCGCCATGGAGCAGCAGGATCTGGAGGAAACCGTCGGCAACCTCCTGGAAAACGCTGCGCGTTTTGCCAAAAGCAGGGTGCGGCTTTCGGCCGTCGAAGCCGGCGAGGACGTGAAGGGGACGGAGGCGAGCGCACGCCGCCACTGGGTGGAGCTCGCCGTCGAGGACGATGGGCCGGGCCTGGAGCCTGACCAGATCCGCGAGGCGCTGAAGCGCGGCCGCAGGCTCGATGAAAGCAAGCCCGGAACCGGGCTCGGTCTTTCGATCGTCACCGAGATATCAAACGAGTACCAGGGGCGGCTCGAGCTTTCCCGCGGCGAGTGGGGCGGGCTGAAGGCGAAGCTTATCCTGCCCGGCGTCACAAAGGATGTTGCATGAGCAACTACTTGATGTCACAAAGATAGTGGCAAATGCATAGCATGCTTTGCCTTAATGCTGACACGGGGACGCTGCACTTCGATCGGCTGAATTTGACCTCTGATCGTGGTTCGACGCAATGATTTTTCGCTCGCAAGGCATGATCGTTTCCACCCTTTTCGTTGCCATCGCGCTGTCCGGCTGCGTGACGACAAAGGGCGCCACATCACGCGGCATTTTTTCGAGCAAGCCCTCGGCATCGGCCGCTTTCATCACTGCATTGCAGGGCGGCCTCGTCGGCCGCAGCGGCGTGACGCTTAGCGACAGCGACAAGCAGCGGGCGCTCGAGGCGGAATATCGGGCGCTGGAGGGAGCCGCCGTCGGCCAGCCGATGCTTTGGACCGGCAAGGACATCAATGGCAAGGTTGTCGCGGCAGCACCCTATCAGGTCGGTTCGCAGAACTGCCGGCAATATACCCATACGCTGACTATCGACGGCAAGGACACCGTGGTGCGGGGCGCGGCCTGCCGCAACGACGACGGAAGCTGGTCGCCGCTCTGAATTGCGGCTTATAGCCTCAAATCTTCGTCATTCCGGCTTTGGCAGTTGGAATGAAGGCGCGCTTCAAGTATTTGGGCGACATGCTGTTCTGGATTCTCGTTGCCGTTCTCACGGCAGTCGTCGCCGCCATCCTGCTTTACCCCCTTCTGCGCGGAGCGAAGGCGGCGGAGAGTAGCCGCGCGGGCGAGGCGGCGGTCTATCGCGACCAGTTGCGCGAACTCGACCGGGATCTCAATGGCGGCCTGATTACCCCGGAGGAGGCTGATTATGCCAGGGCGGAAATCGGCCGGCGGCTGATCGCCGTTTCTGCCGATGAGCCGAGGGAGACGCCAAAGGCGGCACGGCATCACCGTTTCACCGAGGCCTTTGTCCTCTTGCTCCTGCCGGTTCTCGGGCTCTGTTTGTATTTGACGACGGGCCGGCCGGACCTGCCCTCGCAGCCGCTGGAAGCGCGGCTGGAAAATCCCGGCGATGACGTGGCCGTGCTGATCGCCAAGGCGGAACGCCATTTGGCGCAAAATCCCGATGACGGCAAGGGCTGGGACGTGCTGGCGCCGATCTATTTCCGCACGATGCGGGCGAATGACGCGCAGGCTGCCTACCGCAATGCCGTCCGGCTTCTCGGCCCGAGCCCGGCCCGGCTCGACGGCCTTGCCGAGACGCTGATGGCGCTCTCCGATGGCGTGGTGACGGAAGAGGCGCGTCAGGTGCTCGAGCAGTCGCTGACGCTGGAGCCGAACAATCCGCGTGCCCGCTTCTACATCGCCCTCAGCATGGAGCAGGCGGGACGACCCGACGAGGCGCGCCAGGCCTTCGAGACGCTGGCGAAACAATCGCCGGCCGATGCGCCCTGGCTGCCGCTTGTCAACGAGCATATAGCCATGAATGGCGGCACGACCCCAAGCACCGGCGCCGATCCGTCCGCCTCTGGCAATCCGAGTGCCTCTGGCAATCCTAGTGCCCCCGGCGCGCCGGTGCCCCCCGGCAACCCCACGCAGGAAGATGTGGCGGCGGCTGAGAATATGAGCGCCGGCGACCGTCAGCAAATGATCCGCGGTATGGTCGAAAGCCTCGATGCCAAGCTCAGCCAGGATCCGAAAAACTTCGAGGGATGGATGCGGCTCGTCCGCTCTTACGCCGTATTGAACGACAAGGATCGCGCCGCCGGCGCCTTGAGGCGCGGGCTTGTGGCCTTTCCGCCGTCCGGTGAGCAGGGCAGGCAATTGCTGGCGCTTGCCAGGGAACTCGGCATATCTACGGAAGGATCGACGCAATGACGCGCAAGCAGAAGCGCCTCGCGGTGATCGCAGGCGGCAT